>ERZ777305.27-NODE-27-length-225829-cov-14.694075_pt1 | contig 225829 bp, 227 predicted proteins | sample MGYA00374965_ERZ777305 | MGnify/ENA primary metagenome ERZ777305 (study PRJEB29328, sample SAMD00013331) | mouse gut metagenome | study: EMG produced TPA metagenomics assembly of the Metagenome analysis of fecal microbiota from mouse which was promoted...
TAGTTATTTATAAGCAGACCCCCGCCCGATAATTTTCAATTATCGCTACCAAACCCCAAAAAATAAAAAATTTTTCGGCAGCCCCCTTTACCTAACGGCTAATTAGGTGAAGGGGTTTTCTTTTGTTCTTACGGAGGACACCTGATTTACTGCACTTTGACAACTTCATATCTGTGTGTCAGGCACACATCCGGCCGGCCGGAGAGCCGGAAAGCACCAGTCAGGATACGCCATGCGGAAGAATGCCGGTCTTTGGCATTCTTTTATGTGAGACATAGAACTTCTTAGGCTGCATAATTTGCAGGCTTAGAAATTCTTCCCACATTTTCCAAGCGAGAAATACCCGTGGCTGTACTGCCCGTGGTGGGGCAGGATGCGATGAAACCGGCCGGAGATAATGATACTTCCACGGCAGTGGCCCGCAAAAGCAGCGGGAAAATGCACACCCACGTTTGAGAAAGAATGTGGGCGGCTTTTATGATGCCTGCTTACCGGCAGGATGCCTGACGCACTTTTGGGTGGAATTCCACCTTATAGAGCAGTAGATACCATGGGCTGGGTGGCAGTTATTTTTGTCAGCAAAAACCAAACAGGAGCCATCCAGCCTATTCCTGTGCTGCCCTATGGCACTGGATGCTGACGGACGTTAAGATCTTTCGATTCTGCGATTTTGTTAGTATCACAAATATTCAGGAGGCGTAAACGATGGAGAGAAGTGCGGAAGAATTATTGATATTTATATTTGACGAGATTTTGCCCAAGCATGGCATGGCGCTGAGAATCAAGCAGAAAGAGCTTTCCCTGGAGATGCTGCAGGCATTGCAGGAGGACAAGCTGGCATTATGCGAGGCGGAGGTTGGAACAGGAAAGACCCACGCCTATATCCTTGCCCTGACGGTGCATAACCTGTATTCCGATAAGAAAGCGCCGACGGTCATTTCCACATCCACCATAGCATTGCAGAAAGCGTTGACGGAGGAATATATCCCGCAGATTTCCGGCATCCTGCTGGAACATCATGTGATAGACAGGCCCTTATCCTTTGTGGTGAGGAAAGGGAAAAAGCATTATGCCTGTGACTCCAGGCTGGCCATATATGAGGCATCCATTAAAAATTTGAAAAGGGAAACGGATGCAGGGCTGCTCCTGGAGCTGGCAAAGCTGCGGGGGCAGGAGGATGACAGGATTGATCTGGATGATACGGCTTTGACGCCCTATGTAAAAGCCAGGATTAATGTATTCCGGTGCAGCAGTTCATGCCCTGTGCGGCGCTTATGCCGGTATATGGAATTTCAGAAACGGTGCATGACGGAAAACTATGATTTCCAGATCACGAACCACAATTATGTGCTGGCTGACCTGATCGGGCGGAAACAGGGGAAGAAACCGCTTTTCCCGGTTTATGGGGCAGTGGTGCTGGATGAGGCGCACAAACTGCTGGATGCAGCCAGACAGATGTACAGCACAGTATGGGAGGAACAGGATGCGGAGCTGATTGCAAAACTGAGCATGGTAAGCGGCAGGAGGATTAAAACAGATGAGCTGGCTGTCCTGCAGGGCAGGGCCATGGAATACAGCAGGCAGATATTTGACAGGCTTGCAGGAGAACTTTCGGGCAGCCATACTAGGGAGGGGAGCAGGGCGGAGATTGTGATCGGCCCGGTGGAAAGAGGCTATATGAAACAGCTGGCGGCGGTTTTAGGGCAGATACCTCTGGCATATCAGGAAAGCGGCGGACAGGGAATGCGGATGCAGAGCCTGAAAAAGCACTGTCAGGAACTGACGGAAAAGCTGGGAGTTTTTTTGGATAATACACATTTTATCTGCTGGATGGAAAAAGGGGAGAACGGCAGGCTTGCCCTGTGTGCGGTTCCCATGGAACTGGAGCAGTTACTGTTCGAAGATATTTGGAACAGGCCCATCCCGGCCATCATCACATCCGGCACCATGTCCGTCAGGGGAGATTTTACCCATTTTAAGAAAACCACAGGAATTTATCTGGCTGCTCCTTCAAAGATCATGGAAACCACCAAACCATCCCCTTTTGATTTCCAGAATAAGGGCCTGCTCTATATACCGGAGCGGATGCCGTTCCCCAACATAAGGGATGACAGGTACATACAGGCGGTCATGGAGGAAATCCTGCGGATTGTGCCAGCCACCCATGGGCATACCCTGATCCTGTTTACCTCATATTGGCTTATGGAGAGGGTGTTCTACGGACTAAAAGATAGACTATCTGTTTATCCGCTGTTCCTTATGGGCAGGGGCAGGCTAGATGTGATAAGCAGTTTCCGCAGGAGCGGGAACGGTGTATTGTTTGCCAGTGACAGCGCCGGTGAGGGGATTGATCTTGCGGGGAACATCCTCTCCAGCCTGATTATCGTCAAACTTCCATTTCCGGTGCCTGACCCGGTCATGGAATACCAGAGGACACAATACGATGACTTTGATTCATACCGCAGGGATATTATCATCCCGGAAATGCTGATAAAACTCAGGCAGTGGTTCGGCAGGGGCATCCGCAGGGAGGATGACACGGCGGTATTTTCCATCCTGGACAGCAGGGCATCCCTGCGGGGGCGGTACAGGGTGGAGATACTGGATACGCTGCCTGCAATGCCAGTCACGGACAGGCTTTCTGATGTGGCGGATTTTATCATAAGGAAGAAAGCGGACGGTTATTTTATGGATAATGAGAGGAATCGGGAATGAAGATCGTGCTGATTGTGGCGGGCGCTGTAACAGGCGCCCTGCTGATTATGGTGCTGCTGGCCGGAATTGCAGTTAGCAGGGCAGGGGAATGTATGGAAACCACGGAAAATGAAAAAATGTAGCAGAATATCGAACAAGCAGGCTGGCATATAGTGTGATAAGCCAGCTTGTTGATTTGCGGAGAGTAGGAATGGGAGATTTAGAAAAATTGAAAGCGGTAGATATTCGGACGGTGGATCGGAGTGAATTGATAGACATTATGGAATTATCGGAAGAAACAACAGACAGCGACAAAAGCAGGCGGATGAAAACATTTATAGAGAAAGTAAAAAACCCGTACTGTTTTATGGTAGGCGATGTGATTGTGAAATCTACATTTTTAGACGGAGTCAGTTTGAAACAGAGATTGCAGGAATTGGCAGATGGAATTTAAAATGGAAATTGCTATAAAAGTCTGGAAAAAAAGAAAGTTCTATGCTAATATATGTATAGGACTAAATGAATAGAAATCACTTCTTATTTTATAGCAGATTGATCCGGCTAATAAAAATAAGGAGAGTTTTTATGCTATCAAATAAATTTCTTAAGAAATATCTATGCGGAGCTTATCTGCGTTTATCCCATAGTGATGATGTAACAGTTGAAAATGGGGCTACTGTTCAGGGTGAAAACCTGCAGAGTAACAGTATTGCAAATCAAAGGGAATATATTCAGGATTTTTTGCAGCACAAACCAGAGATTGAAATTGTGGATTTTTACATAGACGATGGTTATAGCGGCGTAAATTTTGAGCGTCCTGATTTTCAAAGAATGATTCAGGACATCAAGGACAACAGGATAAATTGTGTAATTGTAAAGGATCTGTCACGGTTTGGACGGAATTATATTGAAGTTGGAAAGTATATAGAAAGGCTTTTTCCTTTGCTGGGTGTGCGCTTTATAGCAATCAATGATAGTTACGACAGTGCAGATGACACAGCGGCATCCAATAATATAATTGTTCCATTTAAAAATCTGATCAATGATGCCTATTGCCGTGATATATCAATCAAAATAAGAAGTCACCTGGAAGTAAAGCGGAAACGTGGAGAATTTATCGGCGCATTTACGGTTTATGGATATATGCGCGGGGCAGATAAAAACAAGTTGATAGTTGACTCTTATGCGGCAGGAATTGTCAAAGAGATTTTCCGTATGAAGATGGACGGAATGAGCCAGCAGGCAATCGCTGATGAATTGAACAGGATGGGGGTGCTTTCTCCGGCAGAATATAAGAAAGAGCAGGGAAGCGGATATAAAGCGGTGTTCCAGACCCATAGCAAAGCCAAATGGTCTGCAATGGCAGTGATGCGTATCCTGACAAATGAAATATATACTGGGACGCTGATTCAAGGAAAGGAAAGCTCCCCCAATTATAAGGTCAAGGTGCGGCAGAAGAAGCCCAAGGAAGAATGGAACCGGGTGGAAAATGCACATGAGGCAATTATCAGCAAAGCTGATTTTGAGGTTATTTCAGACATTCTGCAAAAAGATACACGAGTCTCAGTAGGTAAAAGCCAGGTTTCCCTATACTCTGGTTTCCTGGTCTGTGCAGATTGCGGATGCAGTATAGTCAGGAAAAAAGCGTGTAGCGGTTCAATGGAATATATCTATTATGTCTGCTCTGGTAATAGAAAGAATAAGGAAGTGTGCAGTAATCACAGAATCAGTGAAAATGCCTTAAATCTTGCCGTGACAAAAACTTTGCGGCTGCATTTAAAGTATCTGCTTGATTTGCAGGAGAGCATCCAGTATATACGGGAGTCATCCAGCCATTCGGATAAAGTAGAAGTGCTGGTTTTGCAGCTCGGAAAAAGGAAAGAAGAAATCGAAAAACACAAACGCTTAAAGCTGGAATGTTATGAGGATTATAAAAACGGGCTTATCTCGCAGGAAGAATATCTGTTGTTCAAGCAGGGATTAGAAAACAGGATAGAAGAAACCCAAAAAGCAGTTACAGAATTGGGAAAGAAAAAGCGGTTGCTGTTAGATGGCAGATATGAGAGAGAAAGCTGGCTGGAGGAACTTCTGACAAACAAGGATTTTGAAATAAAGCGTTCTATTCTGGTTCGATTTATCAGCAGAATATTTATATATGAAGATCACAGGATAGAGATTATTTTCCGCTACCAGGATGAAATCAGGCAGTTGGCTGAATTGGTAAAAGAGATAAAGCAGGATATGAGTCTTGGGGAGGTGGTCTGATGGCGCGAAAAGTCAGAAACTATCCGGTTCCCAGAGAAAAACTGCAGGAAAGCAGAATGCCGGAGCAGGCGGTCAAAGCAAATATACAGGAGTTTTCTGTGGGGCTGTACATCCGGCTGTCAAAAGAAGACAGCGGAAAAAATAATCAGAATACAGTAGAGAATCAGCAAAAGCTATTGGAAGATTATGTGAAAGATAAACCGGATATGAAAGTGTATGAGGTTTATATAGACAACGGCTTTAGCGGTACAAATTTTGAGCGGCCAGCATTCAAAAAGATGATGGAGGATGTGAAACGTGGCAGAATAAACTGTATCATTGTAAAAGATCTGTCACGTTTTGGGCGCAGTTATCTGGAAACAGGAAACTACCTGGAAAAGATATTTCCTTTTTTAAAGGTTCGATTTATTTCTGTTACAGACCATTTTGATACTTTTGCGGCATCTTCAGAAAATGGAGGAGCATTATCCAAAGGAATAGAGATTCCGCTGAAGAATATCATAAATGAGGTTTATGCAAAGGATATTTCCAGAAAAGTGGGTTCCGCCATAGAACTCAAAAAGAAGGAGGGCAGATATGGCGGTGGGGTTGCTCCCTATGGGTATGTGAAATCAAAAGCGGAGAAAGGCCGGTATGAAATTGACAGGGAAGCAGCCGAAATAGTGCGTTATATCTTTGGATTGAGGTCACAGGGGTATGGGTATTGCAGTATTGTAAAAATGTTGAATGAAAAAGGGATAAAGTCACCCAGCGCATACCGCTATGAAAAGGGGATTGTTAAGAATGAGCGGATGAGGGGGACATTATGGAAAATCTATGCAATAGAGGATATGCTGCGTGATGAAGTATATCTTGGAAATATGGTCAGGGGAAAGACGCATTCTGCTATGCACAGGGGAGAAAAGCGGCATCGTGTGCCCAGGTCAGAATGGACGATTGTTGAGGGAACCCATGAGCCTATTATCTCTAAAGAACTTTTTGATGCGGTACAAGCAGTGAATGAAATGAAAACACAGGAACATAAAGAACGGCTGGAGAAAGCAACAGAACATCCAAAGCGTGACAATCTGCTGAAAGGGAAGATTTTTTGTGGGGACTGTGGTATTACCATGGGATATACGGTCAGCGGGCAAGATTCCATGAGTTATTATTGTCCTAATTATAAAGAAAACGGAGCTATAGGCTGTGTAAAAAAGCGTATCAGTGCTAAAAAACTGGAAAAAGCATTGACAGCGGTCATACAAACGCATCTAAAGATGTTCATGGAGAATAAGACGGCAATCCAATTAAAGAACAGTGATGCCGAAACGGAAAAAAAGCGGGAGGCACTCGAACAGGAGATAACGGAGTTAGGGAAAAAGAAAATACAGTGCCAGCAGAAAATCAGCAGCCTTTATCTGGACCATAAGGAAAAATTGCTTTCAGTTCAGGAATATTTCATGTTAAAGGATAAATATCAGGTTGAGTTGGCAGAGATTGAGGCGGACTGCAAAGAAAAAGAACAACTTTTTAACGAAATGCAGAAAGAATACGGCGATAACATGGAATTGGCTCATGTGGCAGAACGGTGTGCCAGACAGATGACAATTTCCAGAGAAATGGTAGATTCCCTGATAGAGCGGGTGGAAGTGTATGCTGAAGGGCGTATTCAGGTTGTATTTCGTTTTGCGGATGAGTACCAGAGAGTACAATATTTAAGGGAGAAGTCAACCGTAAGTATGGAAAGAAATACCTATCTGGAACAGGAGGCGGAGGAATGAAGAAGTATGTGCTTGCAGAATATATCCGGCTTTCTATGGAGGATTTAGATTTATATGATTCTGATGAAAAAGCGGAAAGCGTAAGTATCAGTAACCAGAGAAGTTTTATCCGAACTTTTGTAGATCAGAAAGAAGAATTCAAAAGAGCGGAAGTCAGGGAATTTGTAGATGACGGCTATTCTGGTACTAATTTTGACAGACCGGCAATAAAGGAATTGCTTGGTTTATGCAGACAAGGTGAGATAGATTGCATTATTGTAAAGGATTTATCCCGTTTTGGACGGAACTACCTGGAAGTAGGAGATTATCTGGAACAGATTTTTCCCTTTTTGGGTGTTCGCTTTATTAGCATTAATGACGGGTTTGACAGCAAAGACTTTTCAGGACAGACGGGTGGGATAGACATTGCTTTCAAGAACTTTATCTATGAGATGTATAGCAGAGATCTGTCCGACAAGGTAAAGAGCGGCGTCACAACCTGCATGAAACGTGGAGAGTATTATGCTGGTTGTATTGTGTATGGCTATCAAAAGTCGTCAGACGGCAAACGAATGGAAATTGATCGGGAAGCAGCAGTTACAATCCGGCGGATTTTTCAGGAGATGGCAGAGGGAAAAAGCGCAAAGGTTTTGGCAACAGAGCTAAATGCGGAGGGAGTACCCACCCGGCTGACCTACAAGCAGGCAAAAGGGGAACAGCTTAACAGGCATTATAAAGCGGACATATGGAATCGTAACAAGATACATTCCATTGTTCATAATCGGGTTTATCAGGGGGACATGGTGTATCGGAAAGCTATACGCACGAAAGTGGGATGTAATCGAAAGGTGCGGCAGCCAGAAGAAAGCTGGATCATAATACCGGATCACCACGAGGGCATTGTTAGCCAGGAACTTTTCAAAAGAGCGAATGACAGCATCAGAAAGGGAAAGACAGCGGACTATGACCGCTCGGCTGTCCGCCGCGGGATTGTCTTTTGCGGATGTTGTGGAAATCGGCTGGAACTGCGGAAAACCAAGCATCCCTATTATCTGTGTAAGCGCAGAAATTTGTTAAATGATGTAAAATGTAATGATCTTTATGTGGAAAAGGGGCTGATTGAGCAGAGCATATGGAGTATCTGGCAGGAACATTGCAGACTATTTGAAACAATATCCTTTTCGCAGTTCTTTGAAAAGCGGCAGGGTGAGCTGAAAAGACGGGAAGATACGTTAAAACAGCAATTAGTGCGTCTGCCTGCTGAGAAAATCAATTTGTATGAACGATTTCGCTCTGGTGCGGTAAGACAGGATGTGTTTTTAAAGGAAAAAGCATTGCTGAACCAGCAGGAAGAAGTGGCAAGAACAGAGCTGGAGGGTGTTTTGGAGGAAATGGATGCCCAGGAGAAAAAGCGGAAAAGCTATCGCAGTATAGTTGATCTCATGGAAAGGCATAAGCAGGATGAGACATTTACGGAAGAATTTATGAGGGAGATGGTGGATAAAGTCATAGTATATGAAGATAGGCGGATAGAGATTGTCTGGAAGTATGGGGAAGAATTTGAGAAAATAAGGTAGGAATGTTAAAAGAGGAAGCAAAAGTGATAAAAAGGCTTTCTCTTTTTGATATAATACAGCCATAGATAATTTTAGGGGTGTCAGTATAAGAAAAATAGTGTATAATACAAGTATATTTTTCTGACAATGGAGGAATTGAATTATGGCGCAGATGGCATATGTTGAGAAAGATTACTTCGAGAGACTTTTTGATATGCAAACAGGTTATGTTCTCGACTTTACAAACTATACATATCAAAGATTTATTGCTGATACAATTCATATTGATGTCTATAAAAAGTACCATAATTTATCTAAAGCAAAAATATTAAGGGCAATTATGGATGAGAGTGATAATGTTACAGTTGGCAAACTGCTTTTGAGCCTAATGCAATATATGCAGGCAAGAGGACTTGTGACAGAAGAAAAAAAGGAAATTTTTCAGAAATGCTCTGAAATAGGTTATCGGTTAATCGGAAAGAAAGTTTCTCCAAAATCAGCTAGTAAAATTCCAGAAGTGCCTAAAGTCGAATTTGATTTTGAGGGGTATCTTAAAGAATTAAAAGACTTGGCAGATTATCATGATAATCCACAAGCCCGGGGCTATCAATTTGAAAGGTATTTAAATAAGTTGTTTAGGGCTTGTGCATTAGAACCAAGAGATAGTTTTAGAATCAAGGGAGAACAAATAGATGGCAGTTTTGTTTTAAAAAACGATATATATTTGTTAGAAGCGAAGTGGACGAATAAACAAACTGAAAAGAATGATTTAGTGGTCTTTAATGAAAAAGTATCTTCAAAATCTGGTTTTACTAGGGGACTATTTATTAGCTTTGCTGGCTATAGCAATGATGCTGTCGAGACATTTTGCAATGGCAGAAAGGTAAATATCGTGCTAATGACTGTACAGGAATTGGCAATGGCGTTGGCAAAACAAATGAATATTTCGCAGGTTATTTGGAATAAGGTTCGAGCATTGGCGGAAGAAGGGAATTATAATAAATTGATAATTGAGATGTGAACGGTAGCAGCGTTGAAAAATGTAATATAGGAATAGACTTTGAATTGTTTGATTCTGGCATTTTAAAAGTACATTTTGGTTTACACGATAGGAATGTGGTTTAGAGAGGTGCTATAATGTTTACAGATGATATAGAGAGAATACGCACACAAGCACATGATGCTAATGTTGCCAATAAGATAATTGATTCCTTAAAAGGACTACAACAAAGTTCTGATGAAAAAAGCCGCTGCAGATGGGTGTGGGAGCTTATTCAAAATGCAAAGGATGTCACAAATAGCAGTGGAGGTGTTGATATACGGATTAGTTTAGATAAACAATCGGGGAAATTACGATTTGCACACAATGGGAAACCATTTACAATGCAAAATATTGTTTTCCTGATAGAACAGGTTTCTACGAAAGACAGGGACGAAAAAGAAGGTATAGAAAAGAGCACAGGTAAATTTGGTACAGGCTTTTTGACTACTCACTTGCTGTCGGATGTGGTTACCTTATCGGGCACTTTAGTAGATGGAGATAATCGGTTTAGAAAGTTTCAACTGGATATTGATCGCTCTGAAAAGACGAAAGAAGGAATTATCGACGGAAACAAAAAAAGCTTTGAGCAGTTACAGAAAAGTATCGAAAGTGGGGAGGTGGTTTACAATTATAATGAGGACTTATTTAATACTTCGTTCACATATAGCATAGATCAAAAAGGGCTTGAGGTTGCAAAAGAGGGGCTAGATAATCTTTATGTTGCGCTACCATATGTTTTTGCGTTTGTCCCGGAAGTTAGATCGGTTTATATTGATGAATGTGCTTGGAAGTTTACAAGAGGAGAATTCCATGAGTCCTCAAATATTAAGGTTCAGAAAATCATTATAGAAGAAGGTTCAAAGAAAAGAAATACATACATTGCGACTGTACAAGGAGAAAATATAACTATAGCAGTAGAAATCGAAAAAGATGGAAATCATGTTGCAATAAAGGAATTTGCAGATCAGTTACCAAGAATTTTTTGCGATTTTCCTTTGATTGGAACGGAGGATTTTGCATTTCCAGTTGTTGTTAATAGTTTTCACTTTAATCCAACAGAACCAAGAAATGGAATTTTCCTAAAAGATGTAGAAGAGATAGAAACTAATGACAATAAGAATCTTATGATAGAAGCAGTGCAGCTATACGGAGAGTTTTTGAAAAACATATCCTATAAGGGCTGGAAGAATATATATAATATTGTGAAGGTAAGAACTCAAAAAGAGAAAGTATGGCTCAGTACGGAATGGGTAGGGAAATACATTACAAATGAGTGCAAAAAAATAATAGAAAAAGTACCGGTCATTGATAATGCAGTCGGAGAAAGAGTCGCGCTATTAGATGATTGGGAGGAAATAAATATTTGGATCATTCAAGATTCTGATGAAAAAATGCGTGCGGAGATATGGAAACTTGTTTCACAATTAATGCCTAATATGGTGACGCAATACTCAGAAATCAATGAATGGTATTCTTCATTATGGAAAGATTGTAATAAATTCACTTTGCGTAGTTTAATAGAGAATGTGCAAAAGTTTGCAAGTATGAATGTGTTGAAAGAGAATTTACATATTAATGGAGAAGAATGGTTAAATCAATTGTACACTTTAATTGCGAAAACAAGGGGAGCGATTGATTATATTAAGAATAGCCAAATTCGCATTTTCCCTAATCAAAATGGCGATTTTTGCTCATTGAATGAGTTGTCAGTTGATGTAGGAGTTGATGAAGTATATAAGGATATTTTAAATTTTGTGCAGAGTGATTGTAGGAATATACTATTAAGTAAAGAAATTGTTGCGCAGGACTGGATGGATGTTCCGAGGTATTCCATACAAGATATTTTTACTGATATATTAAAGGGGATATCTATACATCCTGAGAAAAAAGAGGATGTATATAGGCGAGCGGTAGTACTGTGTACAAAAGGGGAAACAGAAACTTGCCTAGAAGAAAAAAGAAGAGATATTCTGGAATTTGCGGCTACTATTTTCCCTGGGCAATTATCGAATGATGTGGAGGTTTCTGCTGTTTCAGAGGAACTGCTTGAAGACTCAATAAAATTTATATGTGTACAAATGGCAGATGAAGTTAGTCAATGTGGAAAGTTACAAAGACTAGAACTATCATTTGATTTTGGTGCGGAAACTGTCAAGAATTGGATTGCCAGATTTGTTGATTACGTTATCAAATCAGAATATGACTTTTTATTAGATAGAAAAATAAAAACAATCTTACCAAATCAAAACGGTGAGTTTAGAGCAAAAGAAGAGCTGTTTCTAGACAGTGGGGATATGGATGAAATATTAAAAGATATTTCAGAGGCTGCTGGGTATGATGTGAGGAGTGAAATTTTATTAGCAGATGTGCTCTTGACCTTGCCAGATAATCGCACTAAAGGCATTGGAGATATTGCGCCATATATTGTTTCGTACATAAAAAATAATCAGGGAATAGCAAAAACTCAAGATAATAAAGTAATTGATACATTTAAACAATTTTATCATTGGGTAAAGGACAATTCAGAAAGTGCAAGAAAACATTTTAAGGAAATCTGTGAAAACATACATTGGCTTTACAATGATGAGGAAATAGCGGAGAATATGAAAAAGGCTGAGCAGATTAATGCAGTATTGGAACGATGCCATATTAGTGATATAAGTGTCTTGGAAAATGCTTATCTGAAAATGACTAACAGTGTGGGAAATGTGGGTAGTATGTGTGATTATTCTGAGGAAAAAGATGAGGATTTATTGATCCAATATGGTATTGCCACACAAGAGCAATATGAGAAAGCTGTGGATATGAATGTCTTCAAAAATGATTTTTTATATACATCAAGCCATGACATCGAAAAATTTAATTTTGCAAACCGTATTTTAGAACGAGCTAAAAATCGCATTATAGACTTTTTGGGAAAGAAACCAGAATATGATGTATCTAACTTGATTGAAGTTGATAAAACGGTATTTATCATTGAAAAGAATAAAGAACAAATTTACTTGATAGCACGTCCTTCGGATTACAATTATGTAGCCATATATTATGATACAGAGAGAAACGTGCTTGATTATAACAAGGATTGGGAACTATGGGTCGAAGATGGAGTGAAAGCACCAGAGAAAATAACTTTTGGCAAAATGTTGAAACTTACGGGTATTAATAAGATACCTTTAAAGCAGGTGTAAAGATGGTCAATGTAAATGAGGCATTTGAAAAATTATCTAATGGTGATGATGATGTAATTTGCCGGGAATATGAACTACGTCCCCAAGCGATTGCGAGTTTGATTGAAGAAGTAGCTAAAAAAACAAAACATCATGGTTATATTATTATTGGTGTAAGCAAAACGGATGAGGGCTATAACATTAATGGAATTAGTGTGAGGATAGATGTAGAGAACCTTGTAAATATGGCAATGCAGCAAATTATTCCTCAAATTAAAGCTGAATATTTGGTTCAAATTTCTTCAAATAAAAAGATTTGCGTTATATGTGTTGAAAAGTTTATGGGTATTCAAAAGATGTGCATTGATTCTTTATGGGATGTAGATAAAGAAACAGTGTTTAGAGATGTGTTTAATGCTTGTATTAAATTGCAGAAAAATATTACTTTTAGCAATGTATCTGAAGATCAGAGGAACGATTTTATTAGAGATATTTTAGAAACAGCAGGGTATCAGGTGAAAGATCAGACACGGCAAGGAAAGTCGGCATCAGGAAAGGCCTCTGGTGAAATAGATATTTTACTTCATGATAAGGGAAAACCTATATCAGTTGTTGAGGCATTGAATTTAAATGGATTGGAAACAGCATATTTGGATGAACATATTGACAAAGTGTATAAATATGATACATCCGGAAACGCATTTAACTTTTTGGTTTCATATGTTAAAGTAAAAAATTTTGGAGAATTTTGGGAGAAGTATGTAGAACATATAAAAAAGTATAAATATCCTTATGAAATTATAGAAACAAGAGAAAATGATTCAAAAGAATATCAATACACAGACATTAGGCATATTAACACAATACATAATAGAAATGGGAGGGAAACAACCCTGTGTCATATTTGCGTTAAAATTGTAGAATAATATATGTACATTAAAAATATATAGAGTAAGAAGATAAACAAATATCCGTTTGTCAACCCCAAAATCAAAAAAAGTTAAAAAACTTTTGGTCCTTACTTGACATCAGCAGACGACGGCCCCCACCCCAGATACACGGAGCAGCTGTTGGACGGTCTGAAAGAACGGGGAGTGCATGCTACTTTTTTTGTTACCGGGGAGCATGCACAGCTGCATCCCGATATCATCAGACGCATGCAGGAAGAGGGACATCTGATCGGCAATCATACCTACAGCCATATCCAGCTGAGAAAGGGAAACCGGGAAGTCTTCAAGGAAGAACTTATCAAGACCAACGATATATTGAAGGAGATCACCGGGCAGGAGGTGATATACGTCCGCCCTCCCTACGGTTCCTGGGATAAGAGCTTTGAGAGCGAGTTGAATATGTTTCCTGTGCTTTGGACGGTAGACCCGCTGGACTGGTGCTCCAGCAACGCGGACTGTATCGCGAGGAAGATCGTAAGCAAGACGGGAGAAAATGATATCATCCTTATGCATGATTATTACGACAGTTCCGTAAAGGCGGCGCTACAGGCTGTGGATGAGCTGATGGAGGAGGGCTATACTTTTGTGACGGTGGAGGAAATATTGTTTGACTAAAAATATACATATCAGGTTGTAAACGAAGAGATCTTACCGTATAATCAGGATGAATCGCAAATCGTACCAGTGACCAAGGAGGAGATGGATCATGCTCTATCAGGACCTTTTAGATAATATCGCAGCCCATTGTAAAGAGATATTCGGCTCGGAACTTGTCGGAGTATATCTGCACGGTTCCATGGCAATGGGATGCTTTAATCCCGATAAAAGCGATATCGATCTTATCATTGTGATCGAAGGAGATATTTCTGACCGGCAGAAGATGAGTTTTATGGAGGGCATCGTGAAATTGAATGAAAAAGCCCCCGCAAAGGGCTTGGAGCTCAGCGTTGTAAAGAGAAAATATTGCAGTCCCTTTCGATATCCGACTCCTTTCGAGTTACATTTTTCCCCTGTGCATTTACAATGGTTTCTGGATTCTCCGCAAAATTATATAGAAAATATGAAGGGTGAAGATAAGGATTTGGCGGCGCATTTTACGATAATTCATAAATGCGGCATCGTTTTGTACGGAGAGCCGGTTGACGATGTATTTGGCCCTGTTCCCCGTGACAATTATATTGACAGTATCTTTGCGGATATTGAAAACGCGGAGCAGGATATCCCGGAAGATCCGGTATATTATATCTTGAATCTGTGCCGGGTATTGGCTTTCTTGAAAGGTGGAATCTGCGTATCAAAGGAGGAAGGCGGAAAATGGGGCATAAAGAATCTGCCTGCCGAGTACCGGACTGTTATTTCAGACGCAATGGAGAGCTACGCCACGTACCGGCAAATGGATACAGACGAGAAAACGGCGCGCCGGTTCGCACGGGACATGATATCTTTGGCGAGACAGGAAGCATCCATAGATCGTTATTGTTAGAACATTCTCAGACAAGGTCGGAGAATGTCAATGCGGGCACACAGTTTCAAATTGGATGGTATAAAAAGAACAGAGGGGAAAAAGCACCTTTCCTTGCGCGGTACATTGGGTTATAATAGGAGTACAAAGAGGAGGTACGGAGGGCGATATGAAGAAAAATGACTTTTGGCTGAAATCCGATATGATAACGATCACACCATCAAATGAGGAAGACCTGTGGGAGTCCGATTGGATCATTGCCCTTAAGAAGGGAGAGAAAGAACAGATCGGAACGGCGTCCTTTGCCGGAGAGAAACTTCTTGGAGCTGTTCCTCTGAAGGTGGAACTCTCACAGATATACAGAAACCGTGGTCTGGGTACGGAAGTGATAAAAATGATGGTAAACTGGGCATTTTTGCACAGAAATATATATGAAGTCATATCCTGGGTGGAGCACGAGAATGACAAGGGCGTGAATGCGCTCCGGAAGGCAGGATTTGTTTTTCGCGGCAAAGAGGGGAATACAGAGACTTACTCCATTATCAAGGCGAAAACGGTATGGACAGGCGTCTATGTTGTCGTGGGGATCATAGTGGGAATGATTCTGGGAATCGTTTTAAACAATGTGTGGCTGGGCTTTGCCGTGGGGCTGGTGTCCTGCCTGTGTTTGGGTGCGGTCATGGATTCCAATGCTCTTAAATACAGGGAGAGCGTTACCGGAAAAAGCGGACAGTATGGAAAGCATTCTAAAAAATAGTGTGTTTATGGCGTGTGGGTCACTGGAAAGGTTGCCTTGAAAAAGAATCTTTAAAAAAGTAAAGACATGTGCTATAATAAGTGAAAGAGTAATATACCTTTTTTATGAAAATACAGGGGGCGCGGATTGAAATATATTCATACAGATGAGCAACATGTGAAACAGATGGGGAGGTGCCACCAGATTGGTGATACTCTGTGGCTGACCATGTCGGGCAGCGGGATCGGTCTGCGTTTTACCGGCAGATATCTGGAGATTCCCATAAGGGGTGGCTATGTGACAGAGCATGGGGAACCGGACGGCAATTATGCCAGAGTAGCGGTATATGTGGATGGCGTTCGGGTAGCGGACGAACTGATCGACAGTCCCCGGAAAAGGCTGATTGCAGTGGACCGGGAGGAGCCGGCGGCGCTGGAAGTGCAGCTGATCAAACTGTCGGAGAGCGCCATGTCTGTGATCGGTATTGAGCCGCTGGTGGTGGGAGATGAAGACGAGGCAGTTCCGCTGCCATGTAAAGAACATCTGGTGGAGTTTATAGGGGACTCCATCACCTGTGGATACGGCGTGGACGATGAAGTACTGGACCATAATTTTTCCACGGCTACGGAGGATGCCACCAGAGCTTACGCCTTTCACACGGCGAGACTGCTGGATGTGGATTATACCTTATTTTCGGCCAGCGGCTTTGGCATTATCTCCGGTTACACGGACAATCCGGCCAGACGGCTGGCAGAACAGTGTATTCCCGACTATTATCACAGCGTGGGATTCAGCAGGGACCGCTTTTCGGACGGTTTAAATCCCACGGAGACAGAGTGGGATTTTTCCCGGCTACAGCCGGATGCGGTGGTGATCAATCTGGGGACCAACGATGACAGCTTTTGTCAGGATACGGAGGAGAAACAGCGGGAATATATGGAGGCCTATGAGCGTTTTCTGGGGGATGTAAGGCAGTGTAATCCCCAGGCGGAACTGTTCTGTGTGCTGGGCATCATGGGACAGAGGCTTTGCCCGTGGATGGAGCGGGCCTGTGAGAACTATCGGCGGCATACCGGCGACCTGCGGGTACATAGCCTGCGGCTGCCGGAGCAGGACGGAACTATAGGATATGTTGTAAACTATCATCCGCTGGAGCGGTTTCATCTGGCGGCGGCAGAGGCGCTTGCGCCCTATATGAAAAATATCATGAATTGGTAAGTACGGAGGGAAAAAACATGCTGGTTACACTAATTCCACTTTTTGACGATAATCTGAACATCGGGGCTTACTCCCTGTTTGTACAGAAACAGAATGTTTTTCTGAATCCCAGTCTGTTGGGGACGGGACGCTTTGACGGGGCCGCCAGAGTGGAGGGACTGGAAGTGATTCAGAGTATGGGAATCGAAAGCCTTTCCTCAGACAGAGATGTATTTGTGTCAGTGAGCAATATGTCTGTCTTCTCTGAATTGTCGGAACAGTGCGATGCCCCGCACGAACGCCTGGTGCTGCTGATGGACCCTTCCGTGAAACCGGAGCCCATGTATATCGAAAGGCTGGCCAGTCTAAAGCAGCAGGGCTACAAGCTTGCCATGCGTAAACTGCAGGTGGCGGAGTTTGAGGCTTACCGGGAGATATTAAAGCTGGTGGACTATGTATTTCTCAATCACAAGAAGATTGACATCAATAAAGCTAAGATCTATTTTACCAAGCTGTATCCCCATATCAAGCTGTGCGCTGTGGGCGTGGACAATCAGGAAGAATTTGCCTCCCTCAAGGAGTCTGGCGGCTATCAGCTGTATGAGGGCGATTTCTACCGGATACCCGTGAACAGGGATGAACATGAAGTCGCGCCTCTGAAGGTGAACTACATAGAATTGTTAAATATTGTGAATAACAACAATTTTGAGCTGACCAAGGCGGCGGATATCATCGGCAGGGATACGGCGCTCACCATATCGCTGCTTAGAATGGTAAACCGCATGGCGATCAACTCGGAGATCACTTCCATCCGCCATGCCGCCGCCATGCTGGGACAGAAGGAGTTGAAGAAATGGATCACCACAGCCGTGGTGGGAGAACTCTGCGCGGATAAGCCCAACGAGATCACCCGCCTGTCCTTGCTGCGGGCAAGATTCGCAGAGAATCTGGCGGGCGTATTCGGCATGGCCGGACAGGCATCCGAGCTGTTCCTGATGGGGCTGTTCTCCGTGCTGGATGTGATTCTGGATAAGCCCATGGAAGAGGCTTTGTCCATGGTGCATGTCAGCAAACAGATCAGAGATGTGCTGGTGGAGGGGAAGGGTGAGCTGTCCAGGCCCTATCAGTTCATTCTCCAGTATGAGATCGCAAACTGGCAGGAGGTATCCCGCCAGATGATCCTGGAGGACATTGATATGACCACCCTGTACGATGCCTATATCCAGACGCTGGTTTGGTACCGCAAATTGACCCTTGGCAGATAAGAGAGGCATGCATATCGCGGAGAAAACTATGGATCTATTTGAATATATGAGAAACACCAGTATGGAGAAGGAGTCTCCGCTGGCGGCCAGGATGCGCCCCAGAACGCTGGATGAGGTGGTGGGACAGGAGCATATTATCGGCAGGGACAAGCTCCTGTACCGGGCGATCCAGGCGGATAAGATCAGCTCCGTGATCTTTTACGGCCCTCCGGGAACGGGGAAGACCACCCTTGCCAAAGTTATCGCGGGCAGTACCAGCGCGGAATTTAGACAGATCAATGCCACGGTGGCAGGCAAGAAGGACATGGAGGAAGTGGTGGCAAAGGCCAAGGAACTTCAGGGCATGTACGGAAAGCGCACCATACTGTTTATTGATGAGATACACCGTTTCAATAAGAGCCAGCAGGACTATCTGCTGCCCTTTGTGGAGGACGGCACACTGATCCTGATCGGAGCCACCACAGAGAATCCGTATTTTGAGGTGAATGGGGCGCTGATCTCCAGATCCATCGTCTTTGAGTTGAAACCCATCCCGGCGCAGGCTGTAAAAGAATTGCTGCGCAAGGCGGTGTATGACAAAGACAGGGGAATGGGAGCGTATAACGCCGTGATCGATGAGGAGGCGCTGGATTTTCTGGCGGAGCTTTCCGGCGGGGACGCCCGGCATGCGCTGAACGCTATCGAGCTGGGGGTCATGACCACCGCCCGATCCGAAGACGGGCAGATACATATCACTCTGGAGGTAGCTCAGGAGTGTATTCAGAAAAGAGTGATGCGCTATGATAAAGGGGGGGATAATCACTACGACACGATCTCCGCTTTTATAAAGAGTATGAGAGGCTCGGACCCGGACGCGGCGGTGTACTATCTGGCCAGGATGCTGTACGCGGGGGAGAGCGTTGCTTTTATTGCCCGCAGGATCATGATCTGCGCATCGGAGGATGTGGGCAACGCGGACCCCATGGCACTGGCAGTGGCGGTGAATGCCTCCCTGGCGGTGGAGCGTATCGGAATGCCGGAGGCGCAGATCATTCTGGCCCAGGCGGCGTCCTACATCGCGTGCGCCCCCAAGAGCAACGCCGCCTGCGAGGCCATATTTTCCGCGGTGCAGGAGGTGGAAAACTCGGGCAGTCTGCCTATTCCCACACATTTGCAGGACGCCCATTACAAGGGGGCGGCCAAGCTGGGACATGGCACGGGCTACAAGTACGCCCACGACTATCCCAATCACTATGTGGAGCAGCAGTATCTGCCCTATGAGCTTTGCGGCAGGGAATTTTACACGCCCAGCGGCAACGGATATGAGCGGAAGATCCGGGAACATATGAAGAGGATCAGGCAGGAGGCGGCAGAGAAGGGAGCGGACAGCGAAGTCTAGGTCCGACGGTTTGATTGATAATATTTGCCTTGAAATGCGCCCTCCAGCCGCATCTTGCGGTGCAGGGCATTGAGAACGCCCCGCTTGTCTCCGCTCCATGCGGGAGCGACCAATAATTTTTTGGGGCCGTCCCCGGTAACTCTGTGAATAACGATATCAGGGGAGAGGTGTTCCAGGCAGCGGATCAATATCTCCAGATATTCTTCCCTGCCCAGCACCGTAAAACGCTGTTCATGGTATGATTTTGCCAGATCTGTCCCCTCAAGTACATGCAGCAGCTGCAATTTTATCCCAAAGGGCTGCTGCCGGTTCAGATACTCTATGGTTTCCAGCATTTCCTCCGGCGTCTCGCCGGGAAGTCCCAGGATCATGTGTACTATGACGGGAATATCCAGTCTGTGCAGATCATCCATGGCATTCTCGAAACAGGTCAGTTCGTAGCCCCGGCGAATCAGGCGGGCTGTCTTTTTCTGAGCGGTCTGCAGACCCAACTCCACCCATATGAATTTATCGGGGTAAGCGAGGCGCAGTTCTGCCAGCAGTTCCAGAACGGGCCCCGGCAGGCAATCCGGTCTGGTGGCAATGGAAATGCCGCAGACAAGAGGATGTTCCAGTGCCTCCGTATACAGGGAGCGGAGTCTGGGCAGCGGTGCGTAGGTGTTGGTGTAGGACTGAAAATAGGCAATATAATGCCGCCCCACCTGTTTGTCTCCGAAGAGAGCCAGTCCGGCCTCAAGCTGTGTCTGAATATCGGCACCGGAGACGGCGAATTCGCCGCTGCCTCCGGCGCTGCAAAAGATACATCCCCGGGTGTCCAGAGTTCCGTCCCTGTTGGGACAGGTCATATGGGCGTCCAGCGCGATCTTGTAACATTTGTGCCCGTAGGTATTCTTGAGATAAGCGTCCAGAGCATAATATGGGCGTCCCAGCCAACTCTCCGGCGGCGCGGCGTAACCCATGGCCTCAGATAAAAGCCTTTACGGCAGAGGCTACCACATCGGCCACCTTGGGATCAAAGGCCTCGGGCATGATATTTTCATCGGAAAGCTCCTCCTCGGGCACCAGGGAGGCGATGGCCTGCGCCGCAGCCAGTTTCATCTCGTCCGTGATCTGACGGGCATGTCCTTCCAGCGCCCCCTTAAAAATACCCGGGAAAGCCACCACATTGTTTACCTGGTTGGGGAAATCGCTGCGTCCGGTTCCCACGACCCTGGCACCTGCGGCCTTCGCCAAATCCGGCATGATCTCCGGCACGGGGTTAGCCATGGCAAAGAGGATGGCGTCGTGGTTCATGGAGGCCACCATCTCGGGAGTGACGATGCCCGGAGCGGAGACACCCACAAAGATATCCGCCCCCTTAAGGGCATCGGCCAGGGAGCCGGATCTGTTCTCCAGATTGGTCACTTCCGCCATCTTCTGCTGCATCCAGTTAAGTCCCTCTGTGGATCTGGAGACGATGCCCACCTTGTCGCACATGGTAATATGAGGAAAACCGTAAGTCAGCAGCAGTTTGGTGATGGCCACACCCGCGCTGCCGGCGCCGTTTACCACGATACGGCAGTCCTCCTTTTTCTTGCCCACCACTTTCAGGGCATTGATTATGCCGGCCAGCACCACGATAGCCGTACCGTGCTGGTCGTCATGGAAAACGGGGATATCCAGAGTGGCCTTGAGCCGCTCTTCGATCTCAAAACATCTGGGGGCGGAGATATCCTCCAGATTGATTCCGCCAAAGCCGGGGGCCATCCAGGTGACGGCCTTTATGATCTCTTCCGTGTCCTGGGTGTCCAGACAGATGGGCACCGCATTGATTCCGCCGAACTCCTTGAACAGTACGGCCTTGCCCTCCATGACGGGCATAGCGGCGTAGGGGCCGATATTTCCCAGCCCCAGCACGGCGCTTCCGTCGGATACCACGGCCACCGTGTTGGCTTTCATAGTGTATGTATAGGCGGCGGAGGAATCCTGTGCGATCACCTTACAGGGTTCCGCCACGCCGGGAGTGTAGGCCAGGGCCAAATCTTCTCTGGATTTTACGGGAGTCTTGGAAACGGTCTCCAGTTTACCGTTCCACTGTCGGTGGAGCATTAAGGCTTTTTCGTTGGTTGTCATATGTTACCTCCTGATTTTGGATTGGCATTTTTAACGCGTATTTATCCGATGCTATGTTCTCTATTTTATAAGGAATAAGTATTTTTTTCAAGAAAATTATTTTTTTATAAAAAATCACTTCCTATTTCCGAAAAAGTGTATTATAATCGGTGTAAGTAAGTTCATTCCGTTATGGGACACATCTGGTATATTTTCGAGTGATACCCCTTAGGACGAATCGAATAGGGACTGTTTTAGACCCATGAAAACATTATGTAAAGAGTAATAGGAGGAGCAATGAGAGAGAAGTATGAATCACTGGCCCTTGTACAGTTGAAAGAACTGGCAAAGGTGCGGGGCATCAAGGGCGTATCTACCATGAAAAAGGCAGAGGTGGTGGAGGCGATGCTGGCAGAGGATGAGAAGGACAGGGCCAGAGAGGAAACCGCCAGAGCGGAAAAAACCGCCGAGAAGGCAGAGCCTGTAAAGGCGGAGAATCCCAGAGGCGAGACCCCCAGAGCGGACAGTGCCAGAAGTGAGGTTTCCAGAGCGGACAGTGCCAGAAGTGAGGTTTCCAGAGCGGACAGTGCCAGAGGCGAGACCCCCAGAACGGACATGCCCAGAGGTGAATCTCCCAGAGTGGACGCACCCAGAACCGAGCCGTCCCGGACGGAGGGAGAGCAGCCTGTCAGGCCCGCGCGGGTGAACGAGGCATACGATGCCACGCAGTACCCGGCGGAGTTGGACAGCGGCGTTGAGGCCCAGGGCATTCTGGAAGTTATGCCGGACGGCTACGGCTTTATCCGCAGCGACAATTATCTGCCCGGTTCGGAGGATGTGTATGTAGCACCCAGCCAGATCCGCAGATTCGGTCTGAAGACAGGCGATATCCTGCGGGGCAATAAACGCATCAAGACACAGCAGGAGAAGTTCAGCGCCTTGCTGTTTGTGAGGACGATCAACGGATATACTCCCGAGGAGTCCGCCAAGAGGACAGCTTTTGAGGATATGACTCCCATATTCCCGGACGAGCGTATCAAGTTAGAGACTCCCGGCTGCAGTGTGGCCATGCGGGTCATGGATCTGATCAGCCCCGTGGGAAAGGGACAGAGAGGTATGATCGTGTCCCCGCCCAAGGCCGGTAAGACTACCCTGCTGAAAGAGGTGGCAAAGTCCATCCTGCGCACCAGCCCCAATATGCATATGCTTATCCTGCTGATAGACGAGCGTCCTGAGGAAGTTACGGATATCAAGGAGGCCATCCGCGGCGACAACGTGGAAGTGATATATTCCACCTTTGACGAACTGCCAGAGCATCATAAGAGGGTGGCCGAGATGGTGGTGGAGAGAGCCAAGAGACTGGTTGAACATAAAAAAGAAGTGGTGATCCTGCTGGATTCCATCACCCGTCTGACCAGGGCTTATAACCTGGTGGTCCCTCCCAGCGGTCGTACGCTGTCCGGCGGTCTCGATCCCGCCGCGCTGCATATGCCAAAGAGATTCTTCGGCGCGGCCCGCAATATGCGTGAGGGCGGCAGCCTGACGATCCTGGCTACGGCGCTGGTGGATACCGGCTCCAAGATGGATGACGTGATCTACGAGGAGTTCAAGGGCACAGGCAACATGGAGATCGTGCTGGACCGCAAACTGTCAGAGAAACGGATATTCCCCGCTATAGACATCGCCAAGTCCAGTACCCGTAGAGAAGATCTGCTGCTGGACGGCGAGGAGCTGGAGGCTATCGGTATCATGCGTAAGGCGCTGAACGGCATGAAGTCCGACGAGGCCACCGACCGCATCTTGGACATGTTTGCCCGCACCAGAAATAACCGGGATTTTGTCGGAATGGTAAAAAAGAACAGATTTATTTAAAAAAACTATTGCAATCACGGATAACTCATGGTACAATAACAACGCTGTTTGTGGTTGCATAAGCAGTGCGGATGAGAACACAGAATAATACGCGATAATATAGAGAGGTGAGAAACATGAAAGAAGGAATTCATCCCCAGTACTATCAAGCAACTGTAACCTGTAACTGTGGCAACACGTTTGTGACCGGTTCCACAAAGCCTGAGCTGCACGTTGAAGTCTGCTCCAAGTGCCATTCATTCTACACCGGCCAGCAGAAGTCGGCAAGAGCTGACGGACGTATTGACAAGTTCAACAAGAAGTACGGCGTTACAAGCAAATAGGAAGATTTGAAGGGTTGAGGTATCCGTATCTCAACCTTTCTTACTCATAAGAGAAAGATGTAGAGGCAAATAATATATGGCGAAACGTAAAGGTTGCTATTCCGGGATCGGCGGTCAGGCTGTCCTGGAGGGCGTAATGATGAAAAACGGGGACAAGTACGCTGTGGCTGTGCGCAAGCCGGACGGAGAGATCGGTATAGAAGTGGACAGCTATCCCGGCGTGCTGGCCGGAAACGGGTTGAAGAAAATCCCCTTTATAAGAGGAATCTTCAACTTTATAGATTCTATGATTCTGGGCACAAGATGCCTGAACTTCTCCGCCGGCTTTTACGAGGAGGAGGAAAAGGAGACGGGGCTGGACAAGGCGCTTGACAAAGCCTCAGGCGGCAATGGGGAGAAAGTGCTTACCGCTTTTGTGACCGCGTTTTCCGTGATCCTGGCGGTGGGTATCTTTATTGTACTGCCCTACTTTTTATCGGGACTGTTGAAAGGGTATATCCGCAATGAATCCTTGATGGCGATTATAGAAGGGGTTATCAGGATCGTTATTTTTCTGGTATATATTCTGGCGATCAGCTTGATGAAAGATATACGCAGACTGTTTATGTATCACGGCGCGGAGCATAAGTGCATCAACTGCATCGAGCATGGCCGTGCGCTGAATGTGCGCAATGTCAGGCGCAGTTCCCGGCAGCACAGGCGCTGTGGCACCAGCTTTATCTTTTTTGTGTTTATTGTCAGTATCGTCCTGTTTTTCTTTATCAGAGTGGACAGCACCGTGCAAAAGGTGATCCTGAGGATATTGCTGATCCCTGTGGTGGCGGGAATTTCTTATGAGATCATACGTCTGGCGGGGCGCAGCAACAATATTTTTGTTAAAATATTGTCCGCGCCGGGTATGCTGGTACAGAAACTTACCACCCGGGAGCCGGACGAGCAGATGATAGAGGTGGCCATTGCCTCCGTGGAGGCGGTATTTGACTGGAGGGCCTTTTTGAACGAAAAGTTTGGCTATGTGGAGGAACCGGAGCCGTCCCGGCAGGAAGAGGACGAAGAGGAGCAGTGAACGGCTCAGGCCATGTTGGAAGAGGAAGGGATGGACAAGTATCGGGATTGTTACCAAAAAGGATGGGAAAGGCTGCTGGCGCAGGGAATAGAGGAGGCTGCTTTAGACGCCCGGCTGCTGCTGGAGTATGTCTGCGGCACGGATCGCAATACTTTGCTGGTTCACGGGGACAGGGAAGTGAGCGCGCAGGAGAAAGCGGCCTATGAGGAGGCGATTGCCCGGCGCAGTCAGCGGATTCCCCTGCAGCAGATCACGGGCTGTCAGGAGTTTATGGGGCTGGAATTTGCGGTAGACCAGCATGTGCTGGTGCCCCGGCAGGATACGGAGATATTGGTGGAAGAGGTACTGCGGGAGCTGCAGGACGGTATGCGGATACTGGACCTGTGCACCGGTTCCGGCTGCATACTCATCAGCCTGTTGCGCTACAGCAATGGGTGTCAGGGGGTGGGAGTAGATATTTCTCCCGCGGCTCTGGAGGTTGCCCGCAGGAATGGGGAAAAGATTCTGGGGATCGAGGGGGAATGCACTTTTCTGGAAAGCGATCTTTGGGAGAAGGTGGAGGGGCGATTTGACGTGATCGTATCCAATCCGCCCTATATCCGGCGAGGGGAGATAGATACCTTGATGCCGGAGGTCAGGGACCATGAACCCAGGCTGGCTCTGGACGGCGGCGAGGACGGACTGGACTTTTACCGGCGGATCGTGGAGGAAAGCCCGGCGTATCTATGCGGCGGTGGCAGACTTTATCTGGAGATCGGCTGTGATCAGGGGGACGCGGTGCAGGAACTGTTGTTGCGCCGGGGCTTTCGAGAGGTCAATGTGGTGCAGGATTATGCAGGACTGGACCGGGTGGTACACGGTAGCTGGCCGATCCTGTGAAGGGAACTTGCCCAAGCGGCCGAATATCCATCACCCGGCCTGTGCGGTTGAAGGGAATATGCGGAACAACAAAACTATAAACAGCATATTCCCGAAAAGCGCACTGATGGATATACGGACGCCCAAGCGGCCGAATATCCATCACCTGGCCTGTGCGGTTGAAGGGAATATGCGGAACAACAAAACTATAAACAGCATATTCCCGAAAAGCGCACTGATGGATATACGGACGCCCAAGCGGCCGAATATCCATCACCTGGCCTGTGCGGTTGAAGGGAATATGCGGAACTATAAATAAGAAAGGGTACGGAGATGTTTGATAAATTGGAGGATCTGTTGATCCGTTTTGAGGAGATCATGGGGGAACTGCATGAGCCCACCGTGACCAATAATCAGGAGCGATTCCGCAGGCTGATGAAGGAGCAGAGCGATCTGACCCCCATCGTGGAGGCATACACGGAATACAAAAAGTGCAGGCAGGACATTGAGGACTCTCTGGCTATGTTGGACGAGGAATCTGACGAAGAGATGCGGGAGATGATCAAAGAGACGCTAAGCGACAGCAAAAAGCGTGTGGAGGAGTTGGAGCAGGAGTTGAAGATCCTGCTGCTGCCCAAGGACCCCAATGACGAGAAGAATGTTATCGTGGAGATCCGCGCCGGTGCGGGCGGAGACGAAGCGGCGCTGTTTGCCGCAGAGCTGTACCGCATGTACGTCCACTACGCGGAGAGCCGCCGCTGGAAGGTGGAACTGATGAATGTGGATGAGATCGGCATCGGCGGTATGAAGGAAGTGCAGTTTACAGTCACCGGCCAGGGGGCATACTCCGTCATGAAATATGAGAGCGGCGTACACCGGGTGCAGAGAGTGCCGGAGACCGAAAGCGGAGGACGTATCCACACTTCCACGGCCAGCGTGGCGGTGATGCCCGAGGTGGATGAGGATATCGACATCGTTATCGACGAGAAGGATATACGGGTGGACGTCATGAGAGCCTCCGGAAACGGCGGTCAGTGCGTCAATACCACGGACTCCGCGGTGCGTCTGACCCATTACCCTACGGGTATCGTGGTTTACAGTCAGACGGAAAAGAGCCAGATACAGAACAAGGCGAAGGCTTTTGCCCTGTTAAAATCCAAGCTCTATGATATAGAGCAGCAGCAGCGTCACGACGCGGAAGCAGAGCTGCGCCGTAGCCAGATCGGCACCGGCGACCGCTCCGAGAAGATACGTACTTACAATTTCCCTCAGGGACGCGTGACAGACCACCGCATCGGTCTGACGATCTACAAGTTGGATAAGGTTATGAACGGGGACATCCAGGAGATCATTGACGCCTGCATAGCGGCCGATCAGGCGGCAAAGCTGGTGAAGATGGGAGAGAATTAAGTCCCGCCGTTTAAAGCCGGGGATCTGACCCGCTGTAATATTTGCAGGGATAGGGTTTTATTTGTGTTGGAGAAGACCATATGAAAATAGACCGGCTGATCGGCATCATTACAATTCTTTTGCGAGAGGAAAAGGTGACAATCTCTCATTTAGCGAAGCGATTTGAGGTTTCATGCAGGACTGTCCAGCGTGATATTGACGATATCTGTAAAGCCGGTATTCCTATTGTGTCCATGAAGGGATATGGCGGGGGAATCTCTATAGCGGAAGGGTATAAAATTGATAAAACAATACTCACACGGAAAGAATTGGGCGCAATCTTTATAGGGCTCAAGAGTATTGACAGCATTTCAAAACACAATTATACACAGAGTCTTACGGAAAAACTGACCAGTGAAAAAAGTACGGTCCTCTCTGAGCAGAATCATGTTATTATCGATCTGGGCTCATTTTATCAAGTAAGTCTGACCGAAAAGATAGATCTGATAAGACAGGCCATTGACAATCGGGAATTAATTTCATTTCGCTATTATTCTGAAAAGCGGGAGAGTGTACGTACCATAGAGCCTTATTTCATTATATTTAGGTGGTTTTCATGGTATGTATACGGGTATTGTCTTACGCGACAGGATTACAGACTTTTCAAATTAAACCGCTTAAGCGGATTACAAAATCTGAAAACCAACTATGAGGCCAGATCTGTTTCAGAAAAGCAACTGGAATTTGACCAATATATTTGGCGCGACGATATAAAGCTGGTCGCCCTTTTTGACGTAAGTGCAAAATATAGATTAATTGACGAATACGGACCGGAATGTATTTCATTAGATGACCGATCGGGCAAACTGCTGTTTGAAAATGTTTTTACGAATTATAATTACATGGTTCAATGGATACTCAGTTATGGAGAGACAGTTAAAGTCATTGAACCCTGTGAATTGGTGAATGACCTCCGAATAATTGCAAAAAACTTGTTGGACCAATATGATTAATAAGACATAAAGGTGTCGTATTATGCATGTTATGATTAACAAAAACGGAGGAATTGAATATGAAAAAAGAAATATGCATTACAGAAAAGCCGGAGAAACTTGCCGGATATGAAACGTCGCAATACCTGGCAGCCTGCGGTAATCTGTCATGGTATGATCTTGTGACAGCCATGCCATCGATGGTATTCCTTGTTACAGGCTGGAAATCCAACGGTAAGGAAAACGCCTGTCTGCAATCCTGGTCAACCTTTGCCGGAAGCGGAGCGGACAACTTTATCTGTATCTTGGGAAAAGTCAATAAATGCGGGCATATGTATCAATCGCTGAAAGAGACAGGGGTGTGCGTGTTGAATTTTCCCTCCATCGACATATATGACCGCTGTATTAAAACCATCGGCAACAACCGGTTTGAAACAGATGAGATCACCGCCGCCGGTCTGACTGCCGAGAAAGCCTCACAGGTCAACGCTCCGCGGATCAAAGAATGTTTTCTTAATATCGAATGCGAATATTTGTGGGAACATGAGCTTTTCGAGGGAAGTCAGGAAGTCGCGGTAGCGCTGAAAACCGTTCATATCTGTATGGACAGCGAACACTATGACCAGGGCAAACTTGGCAGATACGGAGAAAACGGATATTTATATCAGATCGACCAGCCCACCAATCCTGAAACGGGAGAAAGCGCGCGTATAAATTATGGAGTATTGGAACCGGGCGTTCCTGTTGACTGGATCACGAATTAAGTAATTGAATCAAATATATTTGTAAGTTGCCCTGCCCGTTTTTTCGGCGGGGCAACTTACATTTTTATATATTCGCAATTTTTGTCAATTGATATTAAAAAGGATAGGCTATAATATGTCTATATCCGCAGGATACGGCGGCGCGCGAAGAATCAGAGAACGGGCAGTTGCCGGAACCTGAGCAGGAAAAATATGAGACGGGTACGCAAATGCAGGGAAATGTCTTTTGGCAGGATTTGCAAGAGATGTTCTGACCGGGGAAACCTGGTGCCTGTAAATGGCAGATCATGAGGCATGGGATGGAGTATCGGGAACATATAGAGAGAGTCATAGAATATATCGAAGAAAATCTGCAAGGAGAGATCAGTTTGGCACAGTGCGCCAGGGTGAGCGGGTACTCATCCTATCATTTTATCCGTGTCTTTAAGGACACGGTGGGACTGACTCCGGCGGACTATATCCGCAAACGCAGGATATCTGAGATTTCCAGAGAGATCATGCAGGGAAACAGGAATATATCGGATATAGCGTTTCGATATGGGTTTAATTCCAAAGAGAACTTTATTAGAGCCTTTAAGACGGAGCACCATATACTTCCTACCGAGTATAAGAAGGCGCAAAACAGCTTGAAATTGTATCAGAAATTTTGTTTTGTGGAGAGACCGTTTTCCATAGTCCCCCGGATTCTGGAAATCCAGCCCTTTTTTCTGACTGTATATACATGTGACGAGGAGTCTGTGCCCAACTTCTGGAACAAGTACAATGCAAGGGGATTGTCTCTGAAACTGTCCGGTGGCAGAGAGGTGTGGGATTATGGAGTCAGTAGTTGGAATCATGAACAAGACAGGCTGGACTATTATATTGGCATCAGGAGCGAATACGCTCTTGGGGATATTCGGGGAACCAGGGAATTGTCCATTGCGGGGGGGCTGTACGCAGTGTTTTCCACCCAGGCCGCAACTCAGGACAGCTTTGTGACCCTGATACACAGGACCTGGGAATATATCAATACCCGGTGGCAGCCGGGCAGTGGATATGTCCGCAGAGCAGCCTTTGAATTTGAGTGTTATCTCGAGCAAAGCAGGCTTTTTTCGGAAGAAATCTACATTCCTCTGGAGAGAGCGACAGTATAATTTGAGAAAATGGCATTAAAATAATAAACATAAAGGAGATAGGATCATGAAAAAATTGAGTGTTACTTGGGACGGAGTATTTGACTCCACGGGCTACATGTTTTCTTTCGCAAAGTCGCTGTGCTGCGCGGTAAAGAACAGTCCTTTTTCGGAGGCGGCGGAGGATATCGTGGCGTCCAGCGGGTTTGCGTTCCGCATGTGGGTGTCCCCGGATCTCTGCCCCAGCGCCACCAGCATCTGGCAGTTTGACGGACAAAAAAGCTGGGTGGAAAGCGGAGGAATAAGCTGCGAATACATCGAGAGGATGTGGGGCCAGGAAGATGTAGAAAAGGAGCGTCGTCTGGCTGCCGTGGAGGCTATCCGGCAGAGCATTGACAGAGGGATTCCGGCCATAAGCTGGGATATCGGTGTTTGCGAGTGGGGGCTTATCATCGGATATGACGACGCTGCGGAGAGATTTGCCGTACTTCCCATCACAGGTCAGGAGGAGGAGATGGACTATACTCTGCTGGGCAAGCGGGAACTGCCCATCCTCAATGTGCTGACACTTACGGAAAAGACACACAAGGCGGCGGAAGAGGTGGTCAGCGATGCCCTGCGTATTGTGAAAGGACATCTGCAAGGGGAAGAATGGTGTGAAAACGCCAGCGGCCTGGCGGCATACCCCGCCCTGATAAAGCATCTGGAGGGCGAGGATACGGAATTGGCATGTTCCTGGAATATGGAGTATTTTCTGGGAACCTACGCCCCGCTTAAATGGTACGCGTGGCAGTTTTGCATGCGGCATGGCTTGGATGAGTTGGCTGCTCTGTATCAGACAGTATTTGAGAACTGGCAGAAGGCGTTTGAGGCAAAGCGGATGCGGGATCTGGCTACATACGAGAACCGTCAGGCCGTGGCGGCCCTTTTAAAACAGGCATGGGAATGTGAGAAACAGGCCGTAGAGAAAATGTAGAATATTTATTCTTTTCATGCGCTCTCTCTTGTGTGGCGGGATAACCTCTGGTATAATGGGTAAAGTCCTCCGCATTTAACGCTACTGATTGAAATGTGCGCTAAAGCGCACGGATCATGGTATAATTGCATACATGTGAGCGGTGAGGTAAAAAGGCACGCAACAGAGCGGGAGAGCATGAAAATATGAAAATTTATCTGATACGGCACGGAGAGACGGACTGGAATCTGGAACAGCGGTTACAGGGGGCTACGGATATTCCTCTAAATGAAAACGGATTGGAGCTGGCCAGGGAGACGGCCAAAGGACTTAAGGACGTTCCCTTTGACATCGTCTATACCAGCCCGCTCAAACGGGCACGGCAGACGGCGGAGATCATCCGGGGAGAGAGGAATATCCCGCTGATCGAGGAACCGCGGATACAGGAGATATGCTTTGGCATTTATGAGGGATATTATTGCAGCCGTACCCATTATACTATTCCCGATCCGGCGTTTATGAATTTTTTTGTGGACCCGGGCCAATATGTTCCTCCCCAGGGAGCGGAGAGTATTGAACAGTTGTGTCACCGGACTACGGAGTTTTTGCGTGAGGTGGCTTTCAATCCGGAGAATGAAGGAAAAACGATCCTCTTTTCCAGTCATGGCGCGGCGGTTAAGGGCCTGCTCAGTAGCGTGACTAACACGGATAAGAAGAGCTTTTGGAACGGCGGTGTGCATAAAAACTGCGGTGTGACGATTCTGGACGTGAGGGACGGGAAGATTCAGATAGAGAAGGAAAATGTGATCTATTATGACGAGAGCCGCAGTCATAACTATTGGGAGAAGGCGAGACAATGAATATTTGTGTCGTTTCTTTCATTTCCGGGAAGCATGGGAACAGCGGACAGATCGCCATGAAGTGTTTTGACAAGTGCTTTTTGAGTTATTGACGCAAAACTTTACAGCGCGGTGGCAGGGTTGCTTGCGGAGGATACCAAAAAGTGCTATGTATTCATAGGCAGTGGAGGTCTCCGTATACTTTTGTTTTGTGTGGTAACTTAACAATACCGTATTAGGGGGGGCCACTGTTTTTTCATTTGCTGTGAAAGAAAAACTGCGCCACAGCCCTGGCAGGCCATCGCGCAGCGATTTTGTTCAATCGGGAATTACCAGGTAAAGGACGCATAAAACGAGGAGGAAAAAACTACATGGCTGGATACTATAGCCCCTGTGAAGAATTTGATATTTGCAATAGGCTTATCGAAAAGTATTGGGAAAGCAAGCAATTTGAACTGTGCTTTCAAGGATATTTAAAATTAGCCGAGGAAACAAGTTATCCGTTAGCAGAATGTCAGGTTGGATATTTTTATTTAGAAGGTATTGGTGTTGTAAAAGATTTAGAACGAGCGTTTTATTGGACTGAACTAGGGGCAATACACGGTGATCGAGATGCTCAATACAATTTAGCAGTGATGTACGAAGAAGGAATCGGTACTGAATTCAATCGAGAAGAGGCAATTCAGTGGTACAAAGCGGCCCGTGCTCAAGGACATAACTTAGCAGAGGAAAAATGCAAAGAGTTAAACATAAAGTGAATTGTTTGTTTAGTTTATTAAGGCAGCCGCTGGTAACAGCAGCTGCCCTCTTTGATGTATATATATTGCCACTTCCGATTTCACCCAGAACCACACTGATATCAGTGTTCACAGACACCATGGGGTATTCTATGGTTTTGGGGTGCGGCGCATTATATAATTATGGAAATAACACATTTTTCTTGCCCTAAAAAGCGTTATATTTACTGCATTTCCGAAACTATTAGGAAAAATGGATTGAAATCTGGAAAAATTTACTTTATTATAGTAGACAAACTACTGCGCAGTTATTTAAACATTATTTTTGGCAAGGAGGGAAAATCTTGAGATGAAGAAAAATTTATTAGTGGTGGCCGTTTTGGTACTGGCGTTGCTTATATCGCCACTCAGCGGGTTTAGTGGTATAGAAGAAAACGTGTTTGCCAGCGCCACGGATGATACTACTGAATCTAATGAAAATGCTCCGGCAACTATTTCGAGTGGTGATGACACACCGAGTCCGAGTTCAACACCAGAAGGAGGAACAGTTACGGGTGGTGATGACACACCGAGTCCGAGTTCAACACCAGAAGGAGGAACAGTTACAGGTGGTGATGCCACACCGAGTCCGAGTCCCAGTTCAACACCAGAAGGAGGAACACCGAGTCCGAGTCCAACACCAGGTGGAGGAACATCAAGTCCGAGTCCAACACCAGGTGGAGGAACATCAAGTCCGAGTCCAAGTCCAGAGGGAACGCCGACCCCTGCGCCTACGAAAACTCCGGGGACTGTTCCCGGCGATGCCACTCCTACGCCTATACCCACAAATCCTCCGGCGGATCAGATTGTGAATGACCTCCTCGCGGTTCTGGAGGAAAACGAGAATAAATCCGCCGCAGAGGTTGTAAAGGCAATTAAGGCGGCTGTCGGTGAGGGCGTCGGCGGTGTATATGATATCAGAGACGCCATGACGGAAAGCAAGGAACTATGTGATAAGATAGAAGAGCTGGAAAAAAGCTACGCGCAGTGGAATCTCATCACTGTGAGGAGACCGGAAGTTAGCAATACGGCCAAGCAATATGTGGACGCAGGCAAGGTAAGTGTGGTGGGAGCCGCATTCAGCGTAAATGCGGGAGCCACAGTGAATCTGCACATGAGCGAGACGGAGAATCCCAAGGAACTGCCGGACAATGCCAGAGCCGTACAGTTGGATATTAAGCTGTATAGTAATGGCAATGTGGTGGAGGGCAATCTGGATATGCCTGTAACAATTACCATGCCGGTTCCCAAAGGAATAGATGTCAGTCTTATGGTGATCCGCCATTACAAGGGCGAGATATTTAATCAAGAGCCATATAAAGTCAACGAAGACGGAACGATCACTTTTGGCGTGGCGGATTTTTCCACTTTCGTCTTTGTAGAGACATTTGCCGATGGGCCCTGTGGCGGCGAGTCTGCCGGAAATAAAGGCGGCAATATGGATCAGCAGACGGTTCTGGCCGACCGGATCGCCGCGGCGGCTCCGGGAACTGTCGTGAAGATCACTAAAGATCAGTATATAAATACTTTGTCTAACAGCATTATGAAACAGCTGGTCAAGCGCGGAGATGTGGCCTTGGAGATGGAGTATAGCTATAATGGCGCGGATTATCATATAGTTATTCCCGCAGGAATGGCTGTGGATAATGATATACCCTGGTATGGACCGCTGTATCTGTCGGAGCATTACAACATTAACGCAGCGGACGCGGTGAGCGCTGCTCCTTCCGTTTATGTCGTACAGAGAGGTGATACATTGACAGGGATTGCCCGCAAAAACAACACAACGGTAGCGAAACTGGCGGCAGTGAATCCCCAGATCAGGAACATAAACCGCATCGTGCCGAGGCAAATCATCACAATCCAGTAAACAAAATCAGTGAGACAAAAGTATAACAAGAGGCCGTCCGGCAAAAAACGGGCGGCTTTTTTGTGTGGATTAGGATATGAGAATGAGTTTTCCGGAAAACGGGCGTATCCGTGGCATTTTTCCGGAAATGTATGTGAAAAAAAACTTGCATTGCGCGGTATCTATGCTACAATGTAGGGGACAATAGAATAATGAGAGGTTTATTAATCGAAGAGGAGAGGAACATATCATGAAAAAACGGATTGGCGTTTTATTGATTATGGCACTTTTGACGATGGCTGCACTGGGCGGATGCGCAGGCGGCACTGAGGATTCTTCGGGGGATAATTCCTCTACGGAGTCCCAGGCGGGGAACCCTGTCTATGGCGGCTCCATTGTTGTAGGAATACAACAGGATGTTGATAGTCTTGACCCTCATAAGGCAACTGCGGCAGGAACTAAAGAAATCCTATTTAACATCTTTGAAGGCTTGGTAAAGCCCGATGAGAACGGCGACTTGATGAAAGCGCTTGCCAGCGACTATACCATTTCCGAGGACGGGCTGGTATATACCTTTACCCTCAGACAGGGTGTAAAGTTTCACAATGGCAATGTGGTGACGGCGGAGGATGTAAAGTATTCTCTGGACCGTGCCTCCGGTTTGCTGGACGGCACACCGCTGATCTCCTCACTCAGCGTTCTCACAAGTGTTGATATTTTGGATGAAAAGACGGTTCAGGTCACAGTGGGCAGTGCCAACACAGAGCTGATCTACAGCTTTGTGGCAGCGATCATTCCCGCAGGCAGCGGGGAGGAGGAAAGCGGGACACCCATCGGGACGGGACCGTTTTCTTTTGTTTCCTATAAGCCTCAGGAGGGTATCGTGATCGCGAAGAATCCGGATTACTGGCAGCAGGGTCTGCCCTATTTGGATGAGGTGAATTTTAAGATCGTCAACAGCCCGGATACGGCGCTGCTGGAGTTAAAGGGCGGCTCTATCCAGATATACCCCTATCTGACGGACAGCCAGGCAGGCGAATTGAAGGACAGTTTTCAGATCCTGTCCGCCCCCTCAGACGTGGTGCAGGCCCTGTTTCTGAACAATGCGTCAGAGCCTTTGAACGATGTGCGCATCAGGCAGGCCATCTGCTACGCGCTGGATCTGAATATGGTCAACGAGTATGTGGCAGGAGGCGGCGCTACGCTGGTGAGTTCAGCCATGCTGCCCACACTGCACAGCTATTATGTGGATCTGACAGATACCTACGGCAGCAGCGCCAACATTGAAAAGGCACAGGAGCTGATGGCTGATGCCGGATACCCGGACGGGTTTGACCTGGAGATCACAGTACCCTCCAACTATGAGTATCATATGCAGACGGCGGAGGTAGTGGCGGAGCAGCTTAAGGCGGCAGGTATTAACGCCACGATCAACCCGGTGGAGTGGAGCAGCTGGCTCAGCGATTGTTATACGGACCGCAACTACCAGTCCACGATATCCGGCATCACCAGCGACATGACGCCCGGCTATCTGACCAACCGTTTTCAGACGGATTCCAAGAAGAACTTTGTGAATTTTGCCAGCGCGGCCTACGATGAGGCATATCAGGCAGCCGCGGCAGCTCTGGACCCGGCGGAGAAGGCGGAGCTTTACAAGCAGGTGCAGAAGATCCTGTGCGACGAGGCAGGCAGCGCCTTTATACAGGTGCCCCCCATTACCATCGCCATGGACCCGAAACTGGGTGGTTACAAGTTTTACCCTGTGTATGTGCAGGATATGAGTACAGTGTACTATACGGAATAAAGTTTCAAAGAACAACAGTATCAGACCGCACAGTGCCTACAGTACGCTCTGTCCGCGGTATGGACAGAGAGTGCTCCATGGGTAAAGGCACTGTGCGGACTGATACGGAACTCTAAATAGGAGGCAGCCAATGAAATACTTAGGTAAAAAGATAGTTACTCTCATTATGACATTGTTCGTGGTATCTGCGGCTGCTTTCATTGCTTTTCAGATCATACCCGGCGACGTGGTGACCTCCATATTGGGCACCGAGGCCACGCCGGAGCGGGAGGCGCAGCTGCGGGAAGAACTGGGTCTTAACGACCCTCCCGTAGTGCGCTATTTTCGCTGGGTGGGCGGCGTGCTCACAGGTGATCTGGGGGTCAGCTATCGCTACGCCAAAAATATGAATGAAATGATGCCAGTGGCCGAGCTGATCGGAGACAAACTGCCTGTGACGCTGTCTCTGGCAGCTATATCCCTGGTGCTGATCGTGGTGGTATCCATCCCTTTGGGGGTGTTGTGGGCGCGCAGCAAAAATAAGGTTCTGGACGCGGCGCTGGGCGTGATCACTCAGGCCAGTATGGCGATTCCCTCCTTTTTTCTGGGAATCATCGTGACCTATCTGTTTGGCATGGTGCTGAAGTGCTTTGCGCCGGGAGGCTATGTGAGCTACGAAAAGGATATAGGATCTTTTCTTTTCTATCTGCTGTTTCCGGCGCTGGCTATCGCGCTGCCCAAGGCGGCCATGACTGCCCGCTTTCTGCGCAATTCCATGCTGACGGAGATGAGATCCGACTATGTGCGCACCGCCCGCAGCAAGGGATGCAGCGAGCGGCGGGTGATGTACGGTCATGTGCTGCGCAATGCCATGATGCCGGTGATCACTTTTCTGGGAATGATCATTGCGGAGATCGTGGCGGGCAGCATCGTGGTGGAACAGGTATTTTCCCTGCCGGGGATCGGAAGGCTGCTGATCAGTTCCATCTCCACCCGGGATCTGCCTGTGGTGGAGATATTGATCCTGTATATTACTTTTGTGGTGATCTTTGTGTACTTTTTGGTGGATATCCTGTATCGCGTGGTGGACCCACGGATCAGCGGCAAGTGACCGCCCTGAGTCAGGGAGTAAGGAAAGTATGTGTTGACAATTTAAGTACGGATTAACGCATGATCGCAGACGGAAACGGCAATTTGAGTAAAATGGAAAACCGGAACGGAAAGATACAGGTAATGCTGTGACCGGGATCGGAACTGCGAATAAGCGGGAACGGGGAAAGCGTGGAGAAACGTAAAGCCATAAAATGGAATAAATACCTGATCGCAGGCCTGTGTATGACAGGTCTTGTGGTGTTGCTTGGAATACTGGGCGTTTTCTGGACGCCCCACAGCACCACTGCCATGTCCGCTTCCGAGCGCTTTGCGGCTCCCTCTCTGGGACATTTTTTTGGAACGGACAACTTCGGTCGTGATATTTTTTCCAGAGTGATGAAAGGCATAGGCACTACCATACTGATCAGCACGCTGGTAGTGGCCATTTCCGGGGCGGCAGGAATATTGGTGGGAGCGCTGACGGGGTATTTCGGCGGTATCGTGGACGAGATCGTCATGCGGATCACTGATGCCATCAACGGTTTCCCCAGCATTCTGCTGGCGCTGGTAGTCATCAGCGTTATGGGGACGGGGCAGAGGAATCTGGTGATCTCTCTGGGAATCGTGTTTATGCCCAGCTATATACGTATCGTGCGCAGCGAGTTTATCAGGCTGCGGGATGCGGATTATATCAGTCGTGCCAGGCTCATGGGGGTGGGGAGGGGGAGAATCCTGTTTGTGCATATCCTGCCCAATATATTTTCTACTTTCTGGGTGTCGGTGATGATCGGATTTAACAATGCGATCCTGGCAGAGTCGGGTATGAGCTATCTGGGAATCGGCGTGCAGCCTCCCCAGGCCAGTCTGGGAAAGATGCTGTCCGATGCCCAGGGGTATCTGACCACGGCTCCCTGGTATGCTCTGGCGCCGGGACTGACCATCGTCTGGATCGTGCTGGGTTTTTCCCTGCTCAGTGAAGGGATACAGCGGCTGGGAAAGTGAAGGCGATACAGTATTCGGAAAACAAGGGAGGTGACGCGCAATGATTACCATAGAAGATTTATCAGTTAATTTTGGCAGGACGGAGGCAGTGCGTCATGTGAGTCTGGAGATTCCGGATGGGGAGATATTGGGTGTAGTGGGGGAGTCCGGTTCCGGCAAGTCCGTGACGGCGCTGACACTGATGGGGTTGGTGTCGGATGAAGCGGCTGTGACCAGCGGCAGGATACTGTATGATGACGTGGTGCTGCAGGAGGCGGGAAAACCCAGAGATAAGGCGCTTTACCGGCAATATCAGGGAGATAAGATGTCCATGGTCTTTCAGGAACCCATGACCTCGCTGAACCCTACCCAGAGGGTGGGTGGACAGGTGGAAGAGATGCTGCGTCTGCACAGGCTGCCGGCATATTCCAGGGAGGATGCCGGGAGTGGGCGGCCAGAGGCAGGGATTGCCTATGGGAAAGAGCATTGCAGGGCTGATGCAGAGAATAGCGGGACCGGTGATAAGCCCAAGGGCCAAGGAGGGCAGGCGCGTTTTTACTTCAGCAGACAGGAACGGCAGGAGATGAAAAAGCTGGTGCTTGATACTTTCGCGGCTGTGGGGCTGCGGGAGCCGGAGCGGGTATACGGTTGTTATCCTCATCAGCTCAGCGGCGGCATGCGCCAGCGGGTCATGATCGCTATGGCTGTCATCCTGCATCCCCGGCTGATCGTGGCGGATGAACCCACTACGGCGCTGGATGTGACGGTGCAGAACCAGATCATTGACCTGCTGCGGGAAATCAATGAAAAGCAGCATAATGCCATGCTTTTTATCACCCACGATCTGAATCTGGCCAGGAGAATATGCCATAGGATCGCCGTGATGAAAGACGGAAGGGTAGTGGAGACAGGCACACCGGAGGAAATATTTGAGCATCCGGGGGAGGAGTATACCCGGAATCTGATCGAGGCGGTGCCCAGCCGCATGAAACGCAGGAAGGGCGGCACGGGTATTACAGAGGGACAGGGTACGCAGGAGCGGAAAAACTTTCCGGGGAAAGAGCCGGTGGTGGCGGTCAAAAACCTGCAGGTGTATTATCAGGAGGGCGGCAACAGCCTGTTTTCCAGAGGAAAGAAAAATCATGTGGTGCGGGATGCCAGCTTTGAGATACGTAAGGGAGAGATCCTGGGATTGGTGGGAGAGAGCGGCTGCGGGAAGACCTCGCTGTCCAAAGCCATTTTAGGTATGAACAGACAGATTGCAGGCGAGATAAAACATTTTTCCAGCCGTCCTCAGATGATCTTCCAAGATCCTTATAGCAGTTTGAATCCCTCCAAAACGGTGGGATGGCTGCTGGAGGAACCGTTGCGGGCCAGGGGAAAGCTGGAACCGGACCGGGCTTTGCGTCCGGAGGAGATGCGGCAGACAGCCATGGAGATGCTGCGAACCGTCGGGCTTTCAGAGGAATATTATGACCGCAGGCCCTCCCAGCTCAGCGGAGGCCAGAGGCAGCGTATCAGCATCGGGCAGGCGCTGATCACCCGGCCGGGACTGATCATAGCGGATGAGCCTGTGTCGGCACTGGATGTTACGATACAGGCCCAGATCATGGAGCTGATGCGCAGGCTGCAGGAAGAATTGCGGCTCTCCTATCTGTTTATATCCCACGATATCAACGTGATCTATCAGATGAGCGACCGGATTATGGTGATGAAGGAGGGGAAGATCGTGGAGATCGGCGAGACAGAGGAGGTCTTCGCCCATCCCCGGGAGGAATATACCAGACAGCTGCTGCGGGAGTCTTGAGACTGCGGCGGTGTATGGCGGAGGGATTTTTGGGCAGGAGAAAGCAAAAAGAAGTTATGGGCACAGATGGCAGAGGGAAGGGACAGAGATGGAATATGATTGTCTGATCATAGATGACGAGCAGATGCTGGCGGATAATACGGCGGAATATTTTAATCTGTTTGGTGTAAGGACTGCGGCGGTGTACGGTGCGGAATCCTGCCGCAATTTTCTGCGGGAAAATACGGCGCAGCTCCTTCTGTTAGACATCAATCTGGGAGACGGCAGCGGCTTTGCGCTGTGCCGGGAACTCAGAGAGAGCTCCGATATGCCGATCCTGTTCATCTCCGCCCGCACCAGCGACGACGACCAGATCATCGCATTGGGAATCGGCGGCGACGATTATATCTCCAAGCCCTATTCTCTGGGTGTCCTGCTGGCCAAGGTAAAGGCGGTGTTAAAACGCTATGGACAGAGTCTGCGGCAGGACGGATATTCGGACGGATGGCTGAAAATTGACTTTGCGTCCAAAAGCGTATGGGTGCAGGAAAAACCTGTCAAGCTGACGATGATGGAGTTTCGCCTGCTGGCGTACCTGACGGCGAATCAGGGCAGAGTGGTGTCCAAGAAAGAGCTTTTTGAAAAAGTCTGGGAAGATAAGTTTACGGGAGACGGAACATTGAACGTGCATATCCGTAAGATCCGTGAGGCCATAGAGCCCAAGCCAAATATGCCCAGATATATTGTGACATTCTGGGGTGAGGGATATCAGTTCAAAGGAGAAGAGGGATGAAAAAAAATCTCTATTTGGCTCTTATTATGATATTCTTTTTTGTGGAGACAGCGGTTCTGTTTTATTTCATATGGGCGGATGTATCTCCATCCCAGGACACTGTGGCGGTAAATGAGGTATTAAAGGGGCTGGAGGCGGACTGGCAAGGGCCGGACACCTCCCCGGTTTATAACGGACTGGACTATGTGGTGCTGGACGGAGAGGGCAGGGTATTATTCAGCACAGCACAGGGGCTGAGTGAGAGCGTGAGTGCCGCTACGGCTCACAGGGATACCATGCTGGATATACGGCAGGGAGACAAGACAGTGGGCAAGCTGATCGTCTATAATAGGGCTGACGCCATCTATGAGAGCAGAAAGAGGGCGATTGCGGTGGCTGTAGCCTTTATTATGCTGCTGCAGGCGGCAGCGATAGGAGGATATGTCACGTATTTAAGAAAAACGCTGTTGCAGCCGTTTCATAGGCTCAAGGATTTTGCCCAGAGAGTGGCGGGAGGCAATCTGGACATACCTTTGGAGATGGATCGGCAGAATATTTTCGGGGCATTTACCGAGAGTTTTGATCTGATGCGCTCGGAGCTGAAAAAGGCCCGGCTTGCCGAGGCCCAGGCCAATGCGGCGAAAAAAGAGCTGGTAGCGGAATTGTCCCATGATATCAAGACTCCTGTGGCCAGCATCAAGGCGGCATCGGAGGTGGGGCTGGCGCTGGCAGACAGCAACAGACTCAGGGATAATTACACCCAGATCATCCGCAAAGCAGATCAGATCAACACGCTGGTCACCAATCTGTTCACCGCCACATTGGAGGAACTGGAGCAGCTCTCTGTGACGCTGACGGACATGGAGAGCGGGGAACTTGCACAGATGTTGGAAAATGCGGATTATCTGCACCGTTCGGCGGTTCCGGCGGTTTCAGCAATCCCTCCCTGCCTGCTCTGCGCGGACAGATTGCGGTTGCAGCAGGTGTTTGATAATATATATGCCAATTCTTATAAATATGCAGGGACGGACATTACGCTTGCCATAACCCGAGAGGGCAGCCGGTTGATCGTTGCGATCCAGGATTTTGGGGGCGGCGTTTCCCGGCAGGAACTGCCTTTTCTGAAAGAGAAGTTCCGGCGGGGCAGCAATGCCGAAACCGTGGAGGGAGCAGGGCTGGGACTGTATATATCCGACTATTTTATGCGGAAGATGGGCGGGGAACTGAGCGTGGAAAACGGCCCGGGAGGGCTGAAGGTGAGTGTGGAGGTGCCGCTGAGCTACATATGCAAATAAAATTACCCTCTAAAAAACAATAGAACAGCCTATACGCTCGAGGGCAGGGGTCAGAATGTCCCAAAGCTGGGGCGGCACTTTTGCGGTGCCGCCCCTTTTTCTTGCCCGGCACTGGAAAATGGGCGGCGGCATCCGGCTTTACCCATCTCACTCTTATTTAAGAACTATTTAAGGATTACCTAAAGACATTTAAGAAATAAATAAATACAATCAAACCTATAATATGTCGTCTGACAAAGCGGCGGCACAGGAGGTTCTACATGGGAAAAACACTATTAAAGACAGAAAGCCTGAGCAAGTCCTTCTCCAGCGGAGGGGCGATGCAGCATGTTCTGAAAAACATTGACTTAGAGCTGTACGAGGGAGATTTTACCGTGATCATGGGTGCCAGCGGCGCGGGTAAGTCCACGCTGCTGTACGCGCTGTCGGGCATGGACACGCCCACATTGGGTACGATCACTTTCGGGGATCGGGTGATATCGGATCTGAATGCGGATGAGCTGGCGGTTTTCCGGCGCAGACACTGCGGTTTTGTATTCCAGCAGATCTACCTGATCGATGGCATGTCCGTTATGGACAATGTGCTGGCGGCGGGACTGCTGGTAAACAGAGACAGAAAGGCGCTGAGCAGACGGGCCAGAGAGTTGTTTGCCGCGGTGGATATTCCGCCTGAGACCCAGAGCAAGTTCCCAGCTCAGATATCCGGAGGTGAGGCGCAGAGAGCGGGAATCGTGCGGGGACTGATCAACGCCCCGGAGATTCTGTTCGCGGACGAACCCACCGGCGCGCTCAATTCCAAGACGGGACTGCATGTTCTGGATACGCTGACAGGTTTTAACCGACAGGGACAGAGCGTGGTCATGGTCACCCACGATATGCGGTCGGCGCGCCGGGGCAACCGGATACTGTATCTGAAGGACGGTGTGATCCTGGGGGAGTGCGATCTGGGAAAATATGTACACGGCGATGCGGGGAGGCATGAAAAACTTTCGGCATTCCTGGCGGAAATGGGGTGGTAGTATGATCAGAACATATCTGTTGACACGATCCAATCTGCGCCGTGCCAAGGGCCAGACCATCTCTATCGCCGTGCTGGTCCTGTTGGCGGCAGCCATGCTGAATATATGGTTGATGCTGTCCATGGATTACAAGCAGAATTTTGACCGCTGTCATGACCGGCTCAATGGGGAGCATGTGACCTTGGTGATGAGCGGTGATCCCGGGGAGGTGCGCCCTTTCCTGACCCGCGTGCTTGGGGAGGACGCCCAGGTCACGGACTACTATATGGGAGACTCCCTGTGCATGGTGGGCAGCTTTGCTTACAATGGCGGCGAAGCCAACACGGAACTTGTGTTTCTGGAAAAGGAGGAGGCGCTCTCCCGCAGTATCGGAAGAGTGGAAATCGTGGAGGAAAGCAGCATAAGCAGCGGCGTATACCTGCCCATACTGTACAAGACGGGAGATATTGACATCGGAAAAAACATCGAGCTAAAGATCGGCAGCAATACGATGGAGTTCACGGTATGCGGTTTTTTTAACAGCGTTATGGCCGGTTCCCACAACTGTGTCCTGTGTGAGTTTCTGCTGACACAGGATCAGTACAGGGAACTGGAAGAGAAAGGGTATGCTCTCGAGAGTACGCTGCTTTCGGTTCGGATCGTGGATAGATCATCCAGCGAAGATTACGAGGCAGTACTGAAACGGAAGGTGTCGGCGGAGTTTCCTGATGCCAGAGTTTCCAGCAATTCCTATGTGATGGTCACAACTTCCCGCTATATTTCCCAGATGATCTGTTCGGGGATCGTCAGCGCCATGGCATTTTTCATTCTGCTTATTGCGCTGGTGGTGATTGCATCCAATATTGTAAACTATATACAGGAGAACATGAAGAATCTGGGGGCACTTAAGGCGGTGGGGTATACCAGCAGGCAGTTGGTTGCCAGCCTTCTGCTGCAGTTTACGGGAATATCCCTGCTGGTGGCAGCAATGGGGGCAGGGCTCTCTTATCTGCTGTTTCCTTTTCTCAACGACATGATGATCTCTCAGACGGGTATTCCCTATGAGGTGCGTTTTCTGCCCTTGCCCTGTCTGTTGACACTGTTTGCGCTAGGGGCGGCGGTGTCCCTTGTGGTATGGAGTTCTTCGCGCAGGATCAAAAAGATAGACCCGATCCTTGCGCTGCGCCAGGGCATACGGACACATAATTTCCGGAGAAATCATGTGCCGCTGGAGAAAACCGGAGCACCACTGCAACTGGCGCTGGCGCTGAAAAACACGCTCTCGGGGGTCCGCCAGAATGCGACCGTATGCGTAACTATGCTGGTATTGTCTCTGGTGGTGGTATTTTCAGGACTGATGATCGAAAATATGATCGTGGATATCAAGCCTTTCCTGTATATGGTGGTGGGGGAGATGGCGGATTCCTGCGTGAATGTCAACGCGGGGATCGAGGAGCAATTCCTCCGGGAGATGGAGACGGACACGGATGTGGAGAAGATTTATCTGTATCATCTGATGAATGTGAGCCATTCGGACGGTGTAGAATTGATGGCATCGCTCTGTGACGATTTTACAAAATTAAACAACCAGGGGGTCTGTATAGAAGGCCGTTTTCCTATATATGACAATGAGATTGCCATAGCGGTGAAATATGCCAAAGAAAAAGAACTAAAGATCGGGGATGAGATCACGCTGACCGTGGGCGAGCGGGAGGAGGAGTATCTCATCACGGGTTATACGCAGCTCACGAACAATCTGGGCAAGGATTGTCTGCTCACCAGGGAAGGGTATGAGAAACTGGGAGATCTGCAGAATCTGAGCTTTTACATCAATCTCAGGGAGGGTGTGGATCTGGAGAGCTTTCATGAGAGGGTAAAAGAGCGGTACCCGGGGGATATCAATACAACGATAGATATACGGTCTATTATCTCGGGCACGGCATCGGTTTACGTCACTCTGCTGACGATCATAGTATGCGCCATTCTGCTGCTGAGTGTAGTGGTGATAGCGTTTGTGCTTTATCTGTTGGTGAGAACCATGCTGAACCGCAAAAAGCGGGAATACGGGGTGCTGAAAGCATTGGGATTCACCACCGGCCAACTGATCCTGCAGACGGCCCTGAGCTTTATGCCCGCCATGATCTTGTCCACCGCAGTGGGACTTATGGTTGGCAGCCTGCTGATCAATCCTTTGATGGCGCTGTTCCTCAGCGGCATCGGTATCGTGAAATGTACCTTTATTGTGCCCGGAGGTTTCATAGCGGCAGCGGGCGCGGGTCTGGTGGTGCTTTCCTTTGGAATCGCCTGTCTGCTGTCCCTGCGGATCAAAAAGATTGCTCCTTGTGCGCTGCTCGCTGCGGAATAAGGGACAAGGGGGGGATGGATGCCTTTTCAATAGCCAATAGCCGTACTTTTTTGTCTATTCCCCCGGCGTATCCCGTCAGGCTGCCGCCTGTTCCAAGGACTCTGTGACAGGGAATGAGGATTGATATTTTGTTGCGGCCAACTGCCCCGCCCACCGCCTGGGCTGACATATGGGCAAGTCCTCTCTGCCCGGCGATGATCCGCGCGATCTCTCCATAGGTAGAGGTCTCTCCGTAGGGAATCTGGCGCAGGATTTCCCAGACGGCGAGCTGAAAAGGAGTGCCGCTCATATGGAGCGGGGGATAAAAGGGCGGTTCTTTTCCCGAGAAATAGACCGTCAGCCATTCTCTGGTCTGTTCAAGTATGGGTGTATCCTTATCCCTGTGCTTGAGGGCAAGGTCCCTCCCAAAATATTTTGCCCCGTCAAACCAAAGTCCGGTCAGACCGGTCTCGTCGGCGGCAAGGAGAATATCGCCCAGAGGCGAAAGATAATGAGTGGTAAATTTCATTATGTAGTCCCTTTCCGTGCGTTTGCCTGCCGTGTTACAGATTGTCTGTCGTGTTACAAATCGTCTGTTATGCTACAGATTGTCCGGCTGTGAAGATTTCCGGCACAGAGGCGGAAATCAATCGTCTGCCCAAACAGCTTTGCCAGCATATATTTACCTAAAAAACGCAATAATGCTTTGTATCCCCATAAGGGTCTGCCGGTCCCGGGCGGCGGGCCTTGTGTTTGTATTATGGGAAAAAACGGCCTCGTGTATATCATAACAGTTCATGTGGTGCAGGAGGGTGCAGGCCGTCTCATATGCCTTATCCATGTGGCCGTCCCCTCCGCCAACCAGCACAACGGCTCCCTTTTTGGCCTTTGGTATGGGTTTTTCATCCCGGAAGAATCCGGCACAAAAGTAGGTCTGTAAACGGCTCCCCACATCCAGCAGTTTTCCGGTCAATTCGGAGAAATAGATGGGGGAGGCGATGAGGATATTGTCGCACTCCTGTATATAGCCGTAAATGTCCTGCATCTCATCTTGGACGGAGCAGCCGGAATGTTCCCAGCAATAGCGGCAGTCCATGCAGGGGGAGATATCGCATCTATATGCGTTTAAGACCTTGTATTCTCCCTGGAGACCTTCTGTGATAATGCGGATCAGGCTTGCCGTATCGCCGTTTACCCGTGGAGAACCGTTTATGATAAGTGTTTTCACCTCTTGTACCTCAATTCTGCTTTGCCAAATACCTGATATTCATAGTATAAGATATTTTTGCACCAAGGGCAATTTATATTTCCCCTAATTTTGTTTAAATTATAGAAGTAAGCATCCATTTTGCACAAGCCGCAAAAAAGGGGGTGCAAACAATCTGGCAAAGGCGTTGTACTGCCGAGAAAACAAAGATCCGGTGAGAACAATAGAGCAATATACGGACACCCGGGGCTGGAGGATGCAGACGGCAATCAGGTTGCGTTTATTTTGGTAATAATTTAGGTCTCATAAAATATAAAGAGGAAAATGCCAACGAATACTTGACAAGAACTTGTGGTATTCTTTAATATATTATAGTGTACCTACCAAAGAAAGAGTAGTAAAGACGCAAGGGGGCATAATATGTGCTTTGTCATTAAGTGTAAAATGTTTCGCATTATGAAAAACCCAATATATTATATTGGCATAATAGTCATGTTAGTATTTGTATATATGGAGTGTGGTAAGTATCTGAAAATAAACTACTTTTCCGATGATTCGAGTATAAAGCCTCTTGACGAATCTTTTGTCGGAGACGCGGATGTGATGGATGGGTACATACCGATGACAAAAGAAGAAAGATTCTATGACGGACTGCTGCAATTGAGAAAAGATTTAGTGGAAACACTCGGGATGGATGAATCTCAGGTAGAGGAATCATGCATTAACGCACGCAAAATGGAGATGCGGGACGCAATAGATTATTTACAAGAGAAATATCCTTTTGTGGAAGATGTTTCCCGCTACTTTTATGGGGGGAGAGCGAAAAAATTAGCAACTGTAACAGAAGTTAACGAGTATATAAAAGGTGCTTTGAGCAGGGAAGATTACATGGATTATATGGGGCGCAAGTATGCGGATTACTTAGGAGTTATTTTTGTGTTCTTTTGTCTGATTCTTTATCCGTTCTATTTTGGTTCGGACAGTAAGAAAGAGATCTATGAGCTTCTCCATACCAAGCCTATATCAGGCAGAAAATATATATTTTCGCAGGCACTTGGCAGCATATTGGTTGGGCTGTCAGCAGTTTTGGTAATAACGCTTGTGTTTCAGGGCATTATCTTTTTTAGCAAAGACAGATTTGATTTTACTGTAAATACGATGAAAATATGGAAATATACGCTTTGGTGTCTGACTCCAAGCATTGTTTATGTTTCCGCAGTTTTTCTTCTTTTGAGCAATGTTTTTAAGTCGCCTTTTCCGGCAATTCCGCTTATTTTTATCCAGACTTTCTATTCGAATGCCGGAGTGAAAAATGCTGAAGGATTATTTGAATATATGCATCGTCCGGGTGCGATTTTTGTCAGATATCCCGAATTGTTTTTCGAGACGAAAATGGCAGATCAATTTTATATCTATCAGATAGGGCTTCTTGCTTTGGGCGTTTTAGTGATGATTCTGGCTATAGTATTATGGGAAAAGAAAAGGGTATAAGGCTATTATGGAATGTTCATTTTTAAAAAAAATAAAAACTTATATCGGGGTATCTCTTCCGTGGTATATCAGTGTCCCGGTGATTATATTTTCGATTATGTTTCCGATCTTGTTTGGATGTAATACATATGAGGATGTTGGGGTTATTTTGGACAGATGCTTTAGTTTTTTGGCTGTTCTGGCTTTTTCAAATGTTTATCATATTGAATTACAACAGAACACTGTAGAAATATATAATTTGTTGCCAAACAGAAGAAAAACAGTGGATATTTTAAAAAGATTGAGTGTAAGATTTCTGTTTTTAACGTGTATGATAGGCATCTGCTTTGCAAGCTACTCAATAAAAGGTTTGCATGTGTATGTCGGTCAAGAAGCGGGGACTATGTTTATTCAGGCTTTTTTTTCGGTAGTGGCGGTAATGTTTTTGTTTGGTGCCATAAGTTTTTTTTGTGTGAATCTATCAGGTAACATGGGCGTGGGAATCGGAATAGGCATTGTAGTCTGGATGATTTTGATTTCGATCCTGGCTTCAAAATTGCCTGCTTTGTTCAATTTCTTTGCATATGGTGTCAAGGCTGATTGGTACAAAGGAAAGGTGACGGCGATAGTTATCGGGATGTTACTTTTCTTTATGGGGACATCATTAATTGATAAAAAGCAAATAAAAGTTAGTTGTTGAATACACGGAGGGGACGGGTAAAGTCATTAATGCGGCTACCGCAAACGGAAATATTCATTCGCGGTTATCGGGTTTAAGATAACGCATAGATCAACCAGCATTGTTGATGCAGGCGTATATAGTACAATGTTTGAGCGCAAAGAAAACATTGAATAGTGAAAAATCAGGAGGAATAACTCATGAACATTACGATTGAAAATGTTTCTATGAAGTTTAAGGAGAATAAAGCATTAGATAATGTCAGCTTTGAAATCGATGAAGGAATCTTTGGCCTTTTGGGAGAGAACGGAGCCGGAAAGACGACGTTAATGAGGATTCTGACCACGTTGCTTGAGCCTTCAGAGGGTAGCGTTATCATCTGCGGACAGGAGCTTTGTGCGGCAAACAGGGAAGAGATAAAGAAATTGATCGGATACCTTCCGCAGGAATTGGGGCTGTATCCGTCTCTGACCGTGAGAGAAACTCTGGACTATTTGGGCGGCTTGTGCGGGTTAAAAAATGGGGAGAGAAAAAAAAGAATAGATATGCTTTTGGAACAAACCCATATGCTTGAGCATCAGAACAAAAAGAACAGGCAACTGTCTGGAGGAATGAAGCGAAGAGTCGGTTTGATGCAGGCGATGCTAACAGATCCCAAGGTGCTCATAGTGGATGAGCCAACTACCGGACTCGATCCTGAAGAAAGAATAAGAATCAGAAATTTATTGTCTGATTTTTCCAGAGATAAAATTGTTCTTTTTTCCACTCATGTGGTTGAAGATTTGAGTGCAACTTGCTTTAAACTAGGGGTGTTAAAGAGAGGAAAAGTCATATACCAAGGTACTTTGGCGGATATGATGAAAGCAGCCGATGGTCATGTGTTCCAGAAAGTTGTGAAAGATGAGAAAGAAATGGAAGCGTTAAGAAACAGTTATAGTATTGTGAACAGTGTTTACGGGGAAGAAGGGTATAGGGTTAAGTTTATTTCCAAGAGCGATCCTGATATTACAAATGCCGTCAGAGCGGAGATATCTTTAGAAGATGCATATATATATTTAAGCAATTTTTCTGATAGCTAAAACAATAGTAATATTGAACCAATTATTGGTACTCCTTGAACACTAAGCGGTCGATGCGGGAATCGGTCGCTTTTTCGATACTCACCAAGTTTCCAGGCTAACGAGCGCAACGACTTTTGGCACCCAAGTTTCAAGATATTGCCTGGTAATCGTAAACTGGAAGGGAAAATTATGCAAGAACTGAGATGCAGTGCGTCAAAAGTTTACGGGAATCTTTTTTAATATGACTTATGTTGTCAGGTTTTCTCGCTTATAATGAGTAAAACGTTTTGTATGACCCTCGTCAGGGCAGATCGGAACACAGACCAAGGAGGCATACTATGGGAAGAGCCACAACAAAAGCGGAATTACTCACCAGCTCAGAGGAAAAATTCCAGGAGTTAAGCGAGTTGATCCGTACTTTGACGGAAAAGGAACTGAGTACAACATTTGATTTTACCAAGATGAAATCCAAAACCCAGGCACATTGGGGCAGGGACAAGAACCTGCGGGATGTGCTGATACATCTCTATGAGTGGCACCGTCTGCTGCTGGACTGGGTGAGCGCCAATAGGAAGGGCGAGAACAGGCCGTTTTTGCCAGCCCCTTACAACTGGAAAACCTATGGGGACATGAACCGGGAATTTTGGAAAAAGCATCAAAACACCACCCTTGAGGCGGCAAAAGAGATGCTTAAGCAGTCCCACAGGGAAGTGATGGCGCTGGCAGAGAGCCTTACGGAGCGGGAACTGTTTGAAAAAAATGTATTTTCCTGGGTCGGTGGCAGTGTGCTTGGATCATACTTTGTATCCAACACGGCCAGCCACTATGACTGGGCTATCAAAAAATTGAAGGCCCACAGAAAGAATTGTAAGGAGTAAAGGAGACGCTGCCCATGCAGGAGAGCAGGCTGTTTAAGATCATATACTATCTGCTTGGCAGGGGGCAGGCCACGGCGGCGGAACTGGCGGAGAGGTTTGAGGTGTCCGTCAGGACCATCTACCGGGATATGGATGCGTTGAGTCAGGCGGGGATTCCCATCTATGCCGAGCCGGGCAGAAACGGCGGCATTTCATTGCTGGACAGTTTTGTGTTGGACCGGGCGCTGCTGTCCGAGGAGGAGAGACGGGATGTTATGGCAGCGCTGCAGAGTCTGGCGGCAGCGGGCGATACGCTTGATAAGGATACGCTGAATAAGCTGTCGGCGGTATTCCGTCTCCCCGCAGAAAACTGGTATGAGGTGGATTTTTCCAGATGGGGTGTGTCTACCGGGGACAACGAGAAATTTGAGGCGTTTAAAAAGGCGGTAACCCGCCGCCGGTGCGTCAGGATCAGCTATGTGGGGGCCAACGGTGGCAGCAGCAGCCGAAAGATCCATCCGCTGAAACTTTTGTACAAATCCAGAGCCTGGTATGTAAAAGCATACTGTACCGAAAAGGAAGATTTTCGGCTTTTCAGGCTCAGCCGCATTGTAAGATGGGAACTTTTGGAGGAAGAATTTGTCCCTGAGCCGTGGCCGGAACCTCCGCGGCAGGGGGACATCCCGGAGCAGTACCCGGTGGTGCTGCGTTTTTCCGGGGAGGCAGCCTACAGGGTTTATGACGAATTTGACGTGAGCCAGATTGTGGAACAGGAGAACGGGGATCTGTTGGTATCGGCCCCCTTGCCGCAGGATGGGTGGCTCACGGGTTTTCTGCTGTCCTTTGGGACGCAGGTGGAGGTGGTCAGTCCCGTTTCTCTGAGACAGGTTCTTGCCCGGGAGGCCGGGGCGATCCTTGAGAAAAACAGGCCGAGGGACATTTCCACTTAGAGAATCCTACAGTATACAGGGAGATAATTATGCATTATGTACAGGCAAAAGGAATATTGTCCGCTCAAAACGGAATGAATCTGTACCGAGGCTGTACCCACGGCTGCATTTACTGCGATTCCAGGAGCAGATGTTACCATATGGAGCATGACTTTGAAGATATTGAGGTAAAAGAAAACGCTATAGAGCTGTTGGAGAACGCGCTGAGACGCAAGCGTAAAAAATGTATGATCGGCACGGGAGCCATGACGGACCCCTATATTCCGCTGGAGTTGGAACTGGGTTATATGCGAAAAGCCCTGTCTCTCATAAGCCAATACGGATTCGGCGTGGCGGTGCAGACGAAGTCCGACCGTATCCTGCGTGATATGGACTTATTGCAGGAGATCAACAGACAGGCCAAGTGTGTGGTACAGATGACCATGACCACCGCCGATGAGGAGTTGTGCAAAAAGTTGGAACCCAATGTATGTACCACAGGGGATCGCTTTGCGGTGCTGAAGAAAATGCGGGACGCCGGTATCCCTACGGTAGTCTGGCTCTCTCCGATCCTGCCGTTCATCAACGATACGGAAGAAAATATCTCGGGTATTCTGGATATGTGCATAGAGGCCAAGGTCTACGGCGTGATCTGCTTTGGCATGGGTCTCACGCTGCGGGAGGGCAACAGGGAGTACTATTACAGTCAGCTGGACCGCATGTTTCCCGGCCTGAAGGAAAAGTATATGCGGCGGTACGGATACCGCTATGAGGTGGGCAGTCCCCGCAGCAGGAGGCTAATGGGGCTGTTTCACCAAAAGTGCGGTGAGAACGGGATCGTTCACGACAACGGGCAGATCTTTCAGTATATGCACACTTTTGAGGACAAGCGGGCGGGAGAACAGATGAGATTGTGGGAGTAGCCGAATGGCTGGCTGCCCTTTCGGCCTTTTTGTTCAGTTTGAAACCTCCATCCCTTAGATTGCATCAAACGACCATATTCACTTTGGGCACATGGTAAATTTTTCTGCGTAAACAGCCGATATAAAAGACACAGTGTAGTGGCGGGCACGGATGCCTGTCAGCGGAGTGCAGGGATGCAGTGCCAGGCCACAATACCAATCTTTTTTTGATCGTAAATGGATTTACGATATATAGCAACGGAGTGCGGGAGAGTATCCGTCCTGTTTTCAGGTATATTCTCCTTCAGATCTGTGTCGGCGCCGCGTCCGCAGGTCTGAAGATCAAAGCGGCGCAGAAAAGAGGAAGTATGAGCAAAGTAAGTGGCTACGGCGCTTATCAGCAGGCGAGTTATGTGAACAACGCCGTGCAGAAAAAGAAAGAGGACGTCAGGACAAACAAAACCGGCAGCGCGCAGAGGAATGGGGCCGCCAGAAAAACCGGCACGACCCAGCTCAGCGACGCGGCGAAGGCGGTGCTGAAGGATCTGCAGAAAAAGTATGGCAATATGGACTTTATAGTTGCCAAATACGAATCGGAAGAGGAGGCGTCTTCCTACCTGTCCAGAAGTACCAAGGAGTTTGGCGTTCTGATCGATCCGGACGAACTGGAAGAGATGGCAAACGATCCCGAAGTACACAAGCAGTATACGGATCAGCTGGATGAAGCTGTGGACCAGCTAAAGGACATGAAGGAAAAGATTCAGCTGGACGAAGGCGATGTGCTGCATCTGGGCGTATCCATTGACCCCTACGGGGTGAAGAGTTTCTTTGCCGATATTGAGAAGGCCAACAGCAACCTTCACGCAAAGCAGGCCACCAACAGGGCGAAGACTCAGAAAGAATTTGAGTCACGGCTGGCTAAGAAGGTAGAGAAAAGGAAGGCCGATCAAAAGGCGGCGGCGAAGAAGACTGCTCAGACCAAAGCGGAGCAGCGGGCTGAGGAAAAGAAAGAGGCGGAGCGCCTGGCGGCCGAAAAACTGGCATCTCAGGACGGAACGGCAGTGAACACCGTGCAGCGCGTACATGTCACCGGTTCTACGGTGGATGAACTTTTGCAGAATATTCAAAATGTGGATTGGTCTAAGGTTCCCACCCAGGAGCAGGCTGTCCATGGCGGTAGATTTGACTATACGGTGTAAGTACTGCGGTTGTGTACTTTCCTATGTCGGTCAATGCCGGAATACAGACATTGCTGTAGTGATTTGTCAACTTCGATTGGGCGGGCAAATATGAGCAGCCGAAAATAGCAGGAAAAGTTAAAGGGTATGTCGCGATATTTTTGCGGCATATCCTGTTTTTTTGGCTGTCGGCCTTTTGCTTGCATGAATTTATTTGAAACAGGACATATAGGCGTCATGTTTAACCTGTTACAATCTGGTTTATAAATTTATGTCATAGGGAGGTATCTCATATATGTATAACACGGCTTATGAAAAGGCAAGGACATTTATGTATCGCAATGCCAGACCGCTGGATCTGGCGCGTTTTCAGTACCATTTTGAAGGCGGCAGCAAGGATCAGGTCATGAAGGTACTGGCTCATTACCAGAATGAGGACGGCGGTTTTGGACACGCGGTTGAACCGGATTGTTGGAATCCCAATTCTACACCGCTGCACAGCAATACGGCGGGGAGTATCATCCGGGAGATCGATTACGACGATGCCAGTCATCCCCTGATCCGTGGTCTGCTTAAGTACTATGGGAGCGGCAGGGATTTTGACGGCAAACACTGGGCGCTGACGGTAAGGAGTAACAACGACTATCCTCATGCTCCCTGGTGGTATTTGGGCAGCGAGAGCTCATGCCATACGGATTACAACGGTACGGCTCAGATCGCGGGCTTTATCGTTCGCTACGCGGAGCCGGACAGCGATATGTATAAACTGGGCATACGGATCGTGAACGAGGCTGTGGAGGCATTGATGCCTGAGGAGCTTGTGGACATGCATACCTGCGCCTGCTATGTGCGCATGCTGGAGTACATCCAGCAGGCGGAAGCCACCGGGCAGATTCCGTATGATCTGTTAAAGGAAAAACTGCGCAAAGCGGTTAAAAAGCTGATCGTTTCGGACAAATCTCAATGGGGAGGCTATATATGCAAACCTTCGCAGTTCATGACCTCCAGGGAAAGCCAGTTTTACCCGGAAAATAGAGAGATGGCCGAATATGAGTGCGAATATATCACAGGATCACAGCTGGATGACGGCTCCTGGGAGGTCAACTGGAACTGGAAGGATTTTCCGGATGCCTGGGCGATCAGCAAAAACTGGTGGAAGGGGCAGATCATCATTGAGAACCTGTTGTATCTGAAAGGATTTTCCGCAACCAATGGTTGAGAAAAACACGAAGGCTGGGTGCTTGCATCCGGCCTTTTTTGCAGTTATCATATAGACATACCGGTAAACAAAATAATCCGCTGCGGATCAGGAGATCATACAATCTCAAATAGGAGGAGCAGAATGAATACTATAGGACAGACGATCAAACAGCTGCGCAGGGCCAAATGCGTGACCCAGGAAGAACTGGCGGGGGCGTTGAATGTGACCTATCAGGCGGTATCCAAGTGGGAGAATGACACGGCCCAGCCGGATATTATGATGATGCCTGCGCTGGCGGCATATTTTGGAGTCACCATCGATGAATTATTCGGATATAAGCTGGAAGTGATGACCAACAAGGAGAGACTGATCCGCTACATGGACAAAAACGGGATTCTGGTCAGAGGAGATGTTAATCTGAAACACGGCGGGGAGAGCAGCTACTACATCAACACGGAGCAATTTTCCACAAACGCCCAGCTGGCCCGGATCGGGGAAGTTTTCGCGGACTGTATACGGGAGAATCACCTGGAGTTTGATTCGCTGGTAGGGCTTGCCTACCATGGGATCGCCTTTGCCATGGCCGCAGCAACGGTGCTGTATACCAAGTACGGAAAGACCTGCAGCTATTGCTATGACAGACGGGTGGCGGACAGCAGGGGGCGGATGCTCTGTGGTCATACGCTGCGAGACGGGGAGAGAGTGGTGATCGTGGACGATGTGATGACTTCCGGCGCGTCTGTGGAAGAGCGTATAGAGAAACTGCGCCAGCAGGCGGATATCCAGGTGGCGGCGGTCATAGTGATCATCAATCGCAAGAACCAGATGCCAGCGGGTACCCTTTCCGGCGAGGAGCGGATGATAGAAAAATTTGGCGCAAAGGTGTATTCTCTGATCACGGACGAGGATATTGACGCGGCGCTGAGGGAGCGAATCATTTAGTTAGCGTGAAACAGCCGCTTAACGAATTTTCATTCGTTAAAGCGGCTGTTTCGCTTTTAGGTATTGGCACCAAAGGCTCTCCTGACAGATTCCATAATTTCGCCACGCAGGGCATTTACATCCAATTCGCTGAGAACGGCATCCCGGATTTCTTCCTGCAGTTCATCCAGATCTATTTCGCTCATGATCTCATCAGAGATATTTTGCATCAACTCGGGCCAATCCAGCATATTGTAAGATGATCGCGTTCCTCCAGGGCTTATTTCTCCGTTGCCCTTTCCGTGGATCAATCTCTCGGTGGCATACCATGTGTTGACCGGCCAGCCGTCCTCAAAAAAAATATTGTGGCGCTGGGGCCTCTGCTTTTCGTAGGGATCGACCACATCCTGTAGATCCTTGTACGCATCCGGCTCCTCCGCGCTTATCAGTGACATGGGAGCTTTAATGGCCACAAACTGAAATTGGGTGAATTTTGCCCGTGTGGTGGTAAACGGAATGTCATAATATTCCCAGCCGTTGTATTTCTTTAACGGTTTGATGTATCCCCGGTTTAGGCGGAAACGCAATCCGGTATCAAACTCGCTGTTAGACGCGGTGATACCGTTATCCGAAAACAGGATCTGCAACTGGCAGACCTCATCGCTCCGGTCATTCTCACCGCCATTTAGCCAAAATACAAAATGATACTCCGTTTCCGGCTCCAGCATCTGCAAGCCGTTAGTGACGTAGCTTGCGGCATCCCAGTTCCAGGTGCCCAGCGATAAGACCTCCACCACGCTTGGAGCGTTGGCCACAGCACCTGCAAGCGGATTGCTGATCATGAAACGGTCGCAGACGGTTTTTGCGCCTCCATCGGGATTTTTGCGCCATGCGGTAGGGATTATTGTTATGAAATTGGTGTTTGCCATCTCTATGTCCTCCATATTCTCATATGTCGGGCATTGTCTGTATAGACGGATTGCATTGTCGGAAACAAACTCTGCCCGACGTTTTTTTATAAGTCCTTTTGCTCTGTTTGGATAGGTATAACCAATCACTGTATCCTGCTCATCCAGAACGCATACAGTCTGTCTGTTTTTTTCCATGGGTGTCCTCCCCGGATTGATTATCTATGTATCTGCGTTTTTTTGTATGGGTGCCTTCCCCGGATACATATTTATTTTACAGGATAGCATGGCTCTAGTCAATCGGGAATTGCGTTGTAATTGCCATAATTGCCAAATTGCCAAGATCATTAACAGGACATTCTCCGGTTGAAAAAAGCGGCATTCAACGATATAATTAATAAGAAAGCGAATAATAAGAAAAGAGTGTCTAAAAGAGTATTTAAGGGAGGACGGTATGCATAGTACAGGGGAAAATCCATATGATATCAACAATTATTTTGAGTTCCGGGACATTCTGCCCGGCGAGGCCCGGCAGGCGGTCCGGATCGAGGAAATCTGTTTCCCGCCCAATGAGGCATGTTCCGAAAAGATGATGGAGGAGAGGATAGCGAAAGCCCCGGAACTTTTTCTGGTGGCAGTGGACAGGGAATCGGGAAAAATCGCGGGATTTCTCAATGGTTTGTCTACGGAGGAGAGCAAATTCAGGGACGAATTTTTCACTGACGCGGAACTGTATGACCCGGCGGGCCGGAATGTGATGCTCCTGGGGCTGGATGTGCTGCCCCAGTACCGGGGACGGGGGCTGGCAAGGGAAATTGTGGCCCGCTATCTGGACAGGGAACGGGAGCGGGGCAGAAAAACAGTCTTTTTGACATGTCTGGATTCCAAGGTGGAGATGTATGAGCGGATGGGATTTACGGATCTTGGGATGGCCGCGTCCTCATGGGGCGGAGAGCAATGGCACGAGATGCGTTATTCACTATAATTCTGTGAGAAATATGTATAATGAACTGGTAAATACATTTTCCCCCATGTCAGGAATAAAAACATGTGGCACGAATAATTTATCTGAAAGTGCAAATTTGGTCATTTTTTGCATACATTATAAAGAGATATAAATTATAAAGGTATGCTGAAATATGAAGGAATATGCGACATTATCATTGGAAACACATCTTTTCTTCGGAAGGATCATGAAGGAACACTCCTTATTCCTGCTCGCCGGATTCCCTGCGAAGGAAACAGAGTTTATACGGTGTGCGGACCGGTTCCGGAAAGAATTTGAAGAAGGACTCAGAAGAACCGTAGAACTTGCGGACGGTATCGTAAGTAAATCGGTTTTAAATTCCGGGGAGGTTGTGACGGAATTTACGGGGAAAGCGGAATGCCAGACGAAAAATCTGACGGGAATTCCCATTGATACGAAGATTACAGAGGCAGAGGAACGGCTCCGTGCCGGAAACTGTGGTATGGTAAATAGAGAAACCGCTTGTCAGGTAAGGATGCTGAATCAGCGGATGCTCAGAAATCTGGACGGATTGATTTCCTTTAAGGAGGAGATCCTGAGAGAAGTGACAAGCTGCAGGCTTTATACAGCAAACTATCCGTTGCTGATCGAACACATCCTGCGGGAAGCGAAAATGTATCGTCAGATAATTTTGGAGCTTGAGCAGCAAGGGAGAATCACTGCACCGGATTTAATCAATCTCGAAATATTCTGGAACCGGATTATGATGGAACATGCCCTGTTCATTCGGGGACTGTTGGACCCGACGGAATGTGAATTGATGCAAACGGCCGATGGATTTGTCGAAGACTATTGCCGCCTTTTGGAGCAGGCGAGAGAACAGGACAGAAAGGCGATGAATGCCTTGACCGCAAAGACTTTACAGACGACAAAGCAATATCAGCAGTTTAAAACAGCGGGAACGGAAGGGATCACAGGCTGTGAGATCCGCTCCATTATTCTTCCGCTTTTGGCGGATCATGTACTCCGCGAAGCGAATCACTATCTGCGTATTCTGGAACAAGCGCAGATAGGAAGGGATTAAAGCTCCTTCATGTGCCCCGGCGGCGTTGTGGACCGCCGGGGAGCGCGCCGCCTACGAACCTGGCATCGATCGGGCTGCAGCCCGGTTGGAAGAGCTGACCGGCATACAGAGGTACGGCAAAGAGCAGGATCACTTTAATCTATGGAAAAGGATATATGTTTAATCTATGGAAAAGGATATAATACTTGACAGAATGGCAATGAAATGTTAAAATAAGAAAAATTTTTAGGAGAATTTTGATCCTTTTTGAGGAAAGTTATCTGAAAAGGAAGGAGTTTTGTATGTTAAGCTTAATTGTAATGGAGAAAATCGCAAAGTAAATATTGCGGGGTAGCTTTTTGCATTACGCTGGAAGTCTGCCCTTTTGCTGACGGTATCAGCCGTTAGCGTTTTCGCCTTACATGCGCTTAATATTGTGGTATAACTACCGGAATCATTTAGGCATGGCTGTCTGGCCGTGCAATTTTTATACCTATTTTCAGGGACCATGGCGTATTATGCTCTGCTGGCAGGCCATGGTCTTTTTTTGCATGTAAGGTGAAGTATGCCCCAGCGGCCTATTCACGGACTGCGCCTAAACAATATGCAGAGGTTGTCAGCCCCGGGCGCGCAATATCAATTGGTGCAATGCCGCCGGCATCGCCTGCGGTATGCGGAAAAGAGGAAAAATGAACATAGAAAAACAGATTGAATTTGACAAAGTAAAAGAAATGTGGGCCAGCCTGGCAGTCACGGAGTGGGCAAAGGAAAAAATCGCCGCCATGTCTCCATACCTGATTGAGAGTGAGCTGCGGAAGGAACTGCGGGATACCACCAACAGCCGGGAGCTTATTGAAAATCTGGGAACGCCGCCCCTGCAAAACCTCTCGGAGATCAAGGAGATCATGGCGGCCTCCGAAAAGGGCGACTGTCTCACGCCCTTTCAGTTAGAACGTGTGGAGACCGTACTGGCAGCGGTCCGGCGTCTGAAAACCTATTTGGACAGGGGAAAACAGCTTGAGAACCCGGTGGCCTATTATGAGGAAAATCTGGATGCTCTGGAAGGGCTGCGGGAGGAGATCGGCAGGCAGATCAGAGGGGGCATGGTGGACGACTACGCCTCCAGAGAACTGGGACAGATAAGAGGCCGGATAGCAAGATGCGAGGAACAGATGAAACAAAAGGCGGAGCAGATCATGCGCTCCAATAAGGAGAGCATGGCGGATAACTTCAGCACCATGCGAAACGGCCGTGTCTGTATTCCTGTAAAAAAGGAGTGTAAGCTGAAGATAGCAGGCAGCGTGATCGATAAGTCCGCCACCGGAAACACGCTGTTTATCGAACCTGCCGGCGTGGCGAAATACTATGAGGAATTGCAGCAGCTCAGGATAGGGGAGGAAAATGAAATATATCGCATTCTGTATACATTGACGGCGATGGTGGCCTCGTCCGGGGCAGTGATGGACGAAAATATCAGGGTTATGGAAAAACTGGATTTTCTGTTCTCAAAGGGCAAGCTGAGCATTGATCTGGGCGCGGTGGAACCCTCCGTCAACACAGGCCGCAGAATCTATCTAAAGGCCGCCAGACATCCGCTGATGGATAAGGAAGTGAACGTTCCCCTACAGTTTGAGATCAGGGAAGGCATCCGGGGGATCATTATTACCGGTCCCAATACAGGCGGCAAAACGGTGGCGATCAAGACCGTTATGTTAAGCTGCATGATGGCGCAGTGCGGCCTGCATGTAGCCTGTGGGGAGGCGGATATCTGTATGAACAGCGCCTATCTCTGTGACATCGGAGACGGACAGAACATTGCAGAAAACCTGTCCACATTCTCGGCACATATAAAAAATGTACTGCAGGTATTGAGCGAGGCGGACAGGGACAGTCTGGTGATCATGGATGAACTGGGTTCGGGAACAGATCCGGCGGAGGGCATGGGGATCGCCATAGCCATATTGGAAAAACTTCGGGAGAGCGGCGCCCTGTTTCTGGTCACCACACATTATCCGGAGATAAAGGAGTATGCGGATAAAGCGCCGGATATAATGAATGCCAGAATGACTTTTGACAGGGAAACTCTAAAGCCCACCTATCAGATGGTCCTGGGGGAAGCGGGTGAGAGCTGCGCATTTTATATAGCGGAGAGGCTGGGAATGCCCCATAAAATGCTGCGGACAGCGATCAGTGCGGCCTATGGCGAGGACGCGGTGAAAGCGTATCCCTTTCAGGAGGAGGGGACGGAGATCGAGAAGAAGGGAGCAGGAAGGATTTCCAAGAGCAAAAAGCCCAAGGGAGATACAACACTGTCTGAAAAATACAGGCTGGGAGACAGCGTTATGGTTTATCCCGATAAGAAGATAGGTATCGTATGCCAGCCGGTGAACGAAAAAGGCGTGTTAAGGGTGCAGCTGCCTGACAAAAAGATATGGATCAACCATAAGAGGGTAAAACTCCATGTGGCGGCGACGGAGCTTTATCCGGAGGACTACGATTTTTCCATTATCTTCGACACGGTGGAAAACAGGAAGATCCGGCATGATATGGACAGAAAGTATACGGAGGAAGTGGTCAGATACGAAGATCAACCTTGACATCCTTATTGCCCCATGGTATTCTCATATCAGAGCAAAAGGTTTCAAAAGAGTGATTCCGAAAAGCGGTTTTCCGCGTCTGATGAGCACTTAGTTCCGTTCGTTATTAATCCTGCTTTATCCCCGGAGATCAATATTGTTACAGTAGGGAGGACGCGAAGAAGGGCCTGAAAACGAATATGCGGGGGTATACCTATGAAAACTATTTCAATCGGAAAGCAGAACGCGTCCTATCAGCAGCTACAGGGGCTTAAGGACAACCGGACGAAACGTCTGCGGCAGGGAGCTTTTTTCGTGGAGGGCGTGCGGAATATCAACCAGGCCATAGCGGCGGGATGGACAATCCGCAGCTTTATCTATCCGGAAAAAAATCTGTCCCAGTGGGCGGAGAACATTCTGTCATCGGTGGAAACCCAGGTCAACTACCGCCTGACAGCCGAACTTGTATCGCACCTTTCCGGCAAGGAAGACGCGTCGGAACTGATGGCTTTGGTGGAGATGCGAAAACCGGAGAGATGGTGGGAAACCTGCGGTCCGGGGCAGCCGGCGGTGGCAAATCCGCTGTTGGTGCTGTTTGACCGGCCCAGCAACAAAGGCAATCTGGGAACCATACTCCGCACCTGCGACGCGATGGGAGCAAACGGCCTGTTTTTGACGGGACATGGGGTGGATCTGTATGACCCGGAGGTTATGCAGGCCAGCATGGGTTCTTTTTTTCGGATTCCGGTGTGGCAGATTGAGCGCGGTGAAGAATGGGAGAGCTGCGTGGCGGCGCTGCGGGCGAGGTATCCGGAGATACGGCTGGTGGGAACCACTTCCCACAGGGAGCGGCCTGTCTACGGGGAGCGGCTTACCGGGCCGGTGGTGATCATGCTGGGCAATGAAACCTTGGGGCTGAGCCACAGATATAAGGAGATGGCAGATGTGCTGTGCACCATTCCCATGGCGGAGACTTCCTCTGCCTCCTCTCTGAATGTGGGCTGCGCGGCATCCGTTTTGCTCTACGAAGTTACAAGGCAGAGAGCGAATCATACAAACTAAAAGGGGGACAAAAAGATGAGTGATATTGACAGTGTAATGGATATGCTGGACTCCATGACGCAGGAGGAGATCAGCCGTATGAAAGTGGAAATATCGGAAAAGTTGGAAGCGGGCAGTGCAGAGCGGGCCTATCACCACGGAAGATGTGATGTGGGGAGTCCATTTGCCACAGGGAAACTCTACGACCTTAAAGAGGAGGAAAGTGTGGAGACTGCCCAGGAAAATGGGGAGCGCGGGTGAAGTTCAGACATGGAGCAGGCAAATGCTCTTATGAAGAGATCGGGGACGGAGAGAAACATAAAATGAACGGCACATATGCAGGTCATGTCACGGAGGATCATAATGCGATATGAACTGGCTCCCATGGAGGGTATCACAGGGTATATCTACCGCAACGCCTATATAAAATATTTCGGTGATTTGGACCGATATTACACGCCGTTCATCGCCAGCACGGGGCTGAACCACAAGGAATTGAACGATGTGTTGCCGGAGCATAATACGGAGTTTAAATTGGGACCGGAGTCAGACCGTCCCCGTCTGGTGCCGCAGATTTTGACCAACCGGGCGGAAGATTTTCTGGTCATAGCGGACAGGCTGGGGCAGATGGGGTACTCCCATGTGAATCTGAATCTGGGCTGTCCCTCCGGCACGGTGGTGAGCCGGGGCAGAGGAGCGGGATTTCTGCAATATCCCCAACAGCTGGATGCCTTTCTGGCAGAGATTTTTCAAAAATGTTCTCTGGATATCTCCATAAAGACCCGCGTCGGTGTGTCGGATACGGCGCAGTGGGAGGAACTACTGCGGATTTATGCCCAATACCCGGTGGAGGAATTGATCGTCCACCCCCGGATACAGCGGGATTTTTACAAGTGCCCCATACGCTGGGAGGAAATGGAGACGGCGCTGGGGTATTGGGAGAGGACAGGCTGTGAGATCCCGCTGTGTTATAACGGGGAGATTCATAGCCTCGCGCAGTATCAGGCGCTGCGGCAGAGATTTCCCCGGATCGGCAGAGTCATGCTGGGGCGTGGCTTGCTGAAAGATCCGTATCTGGCAGGGCGGCTGCGGCAGTGGGAAGACGGGCAACAGGTCCCGGAGGTTACCGGAGACATAGTTTTTCCTGTACAGCGCCGGGAAACGCTGTGGGCTTTTCATCAGGAACTGTTGGAGGGATACAGAACTGTCATGTCGGGGGATCAAAATGCCCTGTTCAAGATGAAAGAACTGTGGACATATTTTGGAGAGTCCTTTCCCGAAAAGGACAAAGCCCTGAAAAAAATCCGCAAAGCCGGGGATATGGTCCAGTATGAGGGAGCAGTGCGGGAAGTCTTCAGTTGAGGGATAGGAGAAAAAATGCCGGATAATAGAGAAAAAGCGAAGAAGAAACATCCCTGGTGGAGTTATCCCCTATGGGTGCTGGGAGTACTGGCGGTGCTGGTGGCATTGGTACTGCTGGGAGCCAGGCTGTATTTCCGAATCCCTGTGAGGGACTATTACAGGGCGTCGGAACATGGGTTTATTATTCCTGACTGCAACAGAGGTTTTGTAGCCCAGGGGATCGCCTATGATGAACAGAGCGGGCGTTTTCTGGTAAACGGGTATCAGAAGGATAATATTGCGTCTCCCATCTATATCATCGCCCCGGAGGCCGGAAAGCCTGACAAGACCATCCGTATGGCGCTGACAGACGGTTCGGATTACACGGGACACGCTGGGGGGATTGCGGTATATGGCGATTATGTTTACGTGGCAGACGGCGGAGAACACAGACTGCTGGTTTTTTCCAGACAGAGCATTTATGACGCGGCGGACGGGGAGAGTGTGGCGGCTATAGGGACATTTGATACGGCGGTGTCGGATACGGATTACATCGGCCCGGCCTTTGTGACGGTGGACGAAAGCAGGCTGGTGACAGGAGAGTTTTATCGCAATCCCAATTACCAGACCCCGCAGAGCCATAAATTTACTACGTTAGCGGGGGATTATCAGCAGGCGCTGGCGGTGGAATACGAGCTGGACGAACAGGCGCGCTACGGCATAGTCCCCGTGCCGGTAAAAGCCTACACCCTGCCGGATCTGGCCCAGGGCATGTGCTTTGACGGAGGCAGAATCTACGTGTCCTCCTCCTGGGGGACGGCACAGTCCCACATCTATCAATATGACGAGTCTCTGCTGCAGCTGCAGGGGAAAGTAGCGTTGCTTGGTATGGAGTTGCCTCTGTATGCGCTGGACAGCGGGGCCTTGCTTGAGGATGGGGTGATCGCTCCCATGTCGGAGGAGATCGTGATCGTGGACGGCAAGCTGTATACCATGTGCGAGTCCGCCTCCGACAAATATATCTTCGGGAAGTTTACGTCCGCGAAATGGTGCTATGCCACGGATGTGGAGGAATTTTTTTCGGGGGAGCCAAAGCCTTGAGACAGGAGGCTTTGAGAGGCAGCCGGAAAAAGCGGGGAGATAGAGAGCATAGATTCCGTTCCGGTGGTATCTCTGAAAGGGATCATCGTGATGAAACGGCAGCTTGGACGGGAAAAAGATCTTCGTGATATTAAACTGATTCAAGAGTATCTTCTGTAGTGCATATCATTGGCTTTGATATGACAAAAGAGAAAAAAAGACTTGACGGCAGATAGTACTATATAGTACTATCTGTTATAGGAGGATATATGATTGAGACGAGAGGCGGTTTTCTAATTTCACAGATCAAGCAGATTCAGGGGCGCATATTTGGACGGCTGCTTGTGGAGGCGGGTATCGAGGAGTTCAACGGCGCGCAGGGGCGTATACTGTATATTCTGTGGCAGGAGGACGATCTGCCCATTGTAGACCTGGCAAAAAGGACTGGCCTTGCAAAGACTACGCTGACCGGTATGCTTGACCGTCTGGAGAGCCAGGGACATGTGATGCGGTGCTATGACGTGAAAGACCGGCGGCAGATACGCATCCGGCTTACCCCTCAGGCCCGGAAACTGGAGCAAAAGTATCAAGAGGTGTCGGACGATATGAGCCGCCTGTTTTACAGGGGATTTGCGGACGAGGAGATATTGGCTCTGGATAACGGCCTGGAGAGGATCTTGCGGAATCTGGAAACGGAAGAAGAAAGCGCTCGCAAAAGTTCCAAATACTGATCCATATTCTCCGGTCACGCTCCCGTATACGAATTCGGGGAGAGTGACAACTATCGTTTGTGTGTCCGTATAAGCGGACGGGAAGGAGTCAATATGACATTAGAGGAAATCAATGGTCTGGTAGAGAGAGCCGAAACTGCGAGTCTCGGTTTTCTGGACGAGGAGGGTAATCCCAGCATCAGGAAAGTCTTTAGTACCTGGCACAAGGGACTGGGGGCACACTACATATCCACCAACACTTCCTCCATGCATGTGCAGGCATTATTGAAGAATGACAGGGCCTGTCTGTATTTTGTCGATAGCAAGACCTTTGAGGCAGTGTGTCTCACCGGGAGGGCAATCGTACATTTTGGGCGGGAATACAAGGAACTGCTGTGGAACGAGGGAGATGAGCGCTATTATCCGGGAGGCGTGGAAGATGAGGATTACTGCGTGCTGGAGTTTTTAGCGGACCATGGCCGCTATTACCGCTATGACGGTAAGGGCGATATCTCCGGGGAAGAGATACAGGCCAGCGGCAGAGATGCGGAGATGAAAAACTATGCGTCATAACAGGGCGTAAAGCCAGATTAGCAACCTCGGTACCGACAAAACATTGCCTTTTAAAGAGAAGTTTTTATGGGGAGGAAATCAGTGAGAGCAAGAAAATCCGTGAGCAGCCAACACTCCATGTGCGTCCAGCCCACCTTTATCATCGGTACATACGACGAGGACGGCAACGCCGATTTCGCACCCATAACCTGGCTGAGCGTGACCAGTGACGGCGACCGTTTTCTGCTGGTAGTCAGCATGTTCGGAACCAAGAAGACCAAGATGAATGTTAAAAAGACCGGGCGTCTCTCCGCCAATCTGGTCAGCACCGACATGCTGCCTCTGGTGGATTATTTTGGCAGTGTTTCCGGCCATCAGGGCCTAAAGACCGTCACCTGCGGCGAATCCGATACTTTTTTCTGTGAAATAAAAAATGTGCAGATCAGCGAGGATATCGACATTACGGACGGGATTGACCTGACTTGCTTTGATCCGGTGGTCTATTCGGGACACTACCATTCTCTGGGTGATCATCTGGGGAAGATAGGGGATTATCTTTGACTGAGCGGCGCGGTTCCTGCGAACCGGCGGCTGATTGAGACAAAATAATGCGGTATCTCCCGGAATATGGGGATACCGCATTTTTCTATTTCAAAAACCCGTTGACAATCTGCGCTTCAGCCTCGGCCTCGGTCAGTCCCAGTGTCATCAGCTTGACAATCTGGTCTCCGGCGATCTTGCCGATGGCGGCCTCATGGATCAGTTCCGCGTCCAGATGGTTGGCAGTGATCTCCGGAATAGCGCTGATCCTGGCGTTGTCCATGATGATAGCGTCGCATTCAGAGTGCCCGGCGCAGCGGTTATTGCCGTTTATCTTTGCCAGAAATAGCTGGTGGGAATCGTCTTTTGCCACAGCCCGGGAGATCACATTGGCACTGGAGCCCTCGCCGTTTAAGTCCACGTCAAAAGAGGTCTCCGCGTATTGTTTCCCGTGGGTCATAAGTTTTTCAGTGACGATGATCTTGGCCCCTTTGGCCAGTGTGGCCCGGGTGGAACGTTTGGTGGAATCCACACCTCTTATCTGCACAGTCTCCAGCTCCATAAAGCTGTTCTCACCCAGAATGACCACGGTCTCGGGATTCATGATCCGCTCCCCGGCGCCATCCCCGGAACCATAGTGCTTTTCCACATATTTTACATGAGAGTTTTTTCCGATATAAAAAGTGTGTACACCGTCATGCCTGGACATCTGGTCGCCGCTGTTATGGATGCCGCAGCCTGCCACGATGGTCACATCGCAGTCGTCCCCCACATGGAAATCGTTGTAGACCATCTCGGTCAATCCGCTCTGGCTGAGAACCACGGGGATGTGTACGCTCTCTTTTTTGGTGCCGGGCTTGATTACGATATCAATGCCTGACTTATCTGTCTTGGTGACAATGTCTATATGTGCGGTGGTGTTTCGTGCCACAGCCTCGCCGTTGGCCCGGATATTGTAGGCTCCGGCGGGCACCTCGTGCAGCCCGGCCACCTGTTCCAACAATTCTTTCTGTATTGCGTCCATGTAATATACCTCCAAAATATAGTTGGCCTTAAGAGGCTATTCCTGTACTTCCTGATAAAAGCGACAGCTTCCGGTATCCTGCAGCAGCTCCGGCAGAATATCTTCCTTGCGCCCCTGGGCCTTTACCCGCCCGTCCGCGATCACCACGATCTCATCCGCTATATTCAGGATACGCTCCTGATGGGAGATGATGATCAGAGAGCGGTGGTCGCCGGTATCCCGAAGTTCCTCAAAGACCTTGATCAGGTTGTTAAAACTCCACAGGTCAATGCCTGCTTCAGGTTCGTCAAACACGGACAGGGGTGTGTTACGGGCAATAACGGTGGCGATTTCAATACGCTTTAACTCTCCGCCGGATAAGCTGGCGTCCACGTCCCGGTTAATGTAGTCACGGGCACAGAGTCCCACCTTGGACAGATATTCGCATGCCCCGGCGGTGGAGAGGGCGTCTCCGGCGGCTAAGGTGATCAGATCCTTGACCTTGATGCCCTTAAAGCGCACAGGCTGTTGAAAGGCAAAGCTGATGCCGCATTTAGCCCGCTCGGTTACGGACAGGCGGGTAATATCCTTGCCGTTGAAAAGAATACGGCCCTCGGTGGGTTGCTCGATCCCCATGATAAGCTTTGCAAGCGTGGACTTGCCGCCGCCGTTGGGGCCTGTTATAACGATAAAGCGGTGATCGTCAATGGTGAGATTTAAGTTTTTGATTATCTCCCTCTGTGAGTCGGACGCATCCGGCACCTGATAGGAGAGATTCTCCAGTTGCAGCATAAAAACCTCCTTAAGATATATGAAAATTCTGTGCGCTTTGGCGCATAATTTATTTCCGAAGAGTTAAACGCAGAGCGTTTTACCCATTATAACATATTCTTTCAAAATTAACAAAAAAAAAGACGGAAATAACCTATCTTTTTTAAGGGAAATGTGTTATAACATTGATGTTATTGATGGTTTACCGTAACCTATACGGAAAATACAGATTTGATTTCAGGAGGGAGAAAATGAAACTGTCAGAAAAAGCTTATATTAACCGCGCGGCCATCATGTGCCATACGATCATCGATGTAGTGCTTACTCTGGCCTATATGGTGGAACTGTTAAAGGGCGCCAGAACGGTGGGTTACATATGTATATTCCTTTCGATATGCCTTGTACCCATTCTTGTGGAGTGGATATTGTATAAAAAAGATCCTGACAGCGGACTGATCATGCATGTCATTGCCGTATGTTATGGTATACTGTATGCGTTCGCTATTTTCACAGCTAACAGTATCACCAATTTTGTATACGCAATTCCAATGTTTGTCGTGTTGCTGCTGTACTCCAATGTCCGGTATTCCGCTCTGTTTTGCGGGAGTCTTGGTCTGCTCAATATATTTGATATCGTATATAAGGCAGTGACAGTTGGATACGCGCGCGAACAGATCGCGGATGTGGAGATCCGGGTAGCCAGCATCACCCTGATAGCTGTGTTCTGTGTTATCACAACATCCTGCTTGAATAAATTAAACAAGAATAAGCTGTCCAATCTGAATGCGGAGAAAGACAGATCCACCCAGATGCTGAATGATACTTTGCAGCTGGCAGAGCAGATCAGCCAGGGAATCGAGCAGGTGACTAAAAAGATGGAACAGCTGGACCAGTCTGTGATCCATATTCAGAGTTCCATGAAAGAAGTGACTCAGGGCAGTACGGAGACTGCGGATTCCGTGCAGCAGCAGATGGTGCGCACCGAGGAAATCCAGAATTATATTGCTTTAGTCAAGGAAAATGCGGAAAGTATAGATCGCGGTGTGGATGATACGACGGAAATGATCCAGACGGGACAGAAAAATATTGATGCCATGTCATTGCAGGTACAGAAGTCCATCGAGGCCAATGACACCGTGATCAGCCGAATGGAAGATCTCAGTGCCCAGACCGAGAAAATGAACTCTATTATAGAGATGATCACCGGCATTACCAACCAGACCAGCCTGTTGTCTCTAAATGCCAGCATTGAGGCGGCCAGAGCCGGAGACGCGGGCCGGGGCTTTGCGGTGGTGGCGGGGGAGATATCCACTCTGGCCAATCAGACCAAGTCGGCTACCGTGAACATTACCGAGTTGATCCAGAATATCAACGCGGAGCTGAAAGAAGTATCCGCTGCCGTTGACATGGTGACGGACAGCAACAGGTCCCATGCGGTGACCGCCAAAGAGGTATTGGAGAGTTTTGAGAAGATAGCCGGGATGACAGAAGGCATAGGGCAACAGACCAGCGCCATGAGAACCACGGTGACAGATCTGGAAACGGCCAATGCCGGTATCGTGGAGAGCATTCAGACGATCTCGGCCATTACGGAGGAGGTTTCGGCACATTCCAGCGAGACCTATGACGCCTGCGAGATGAACAGCAGCATGGTATCCGAGGTGACGGGTATTGTGGAAAATCTCAATGAAGAAACGAAAAAAATTAAAAAAAGCTATTGACATTTGAATCGGAACTTAGTAAAATATCTAGTGTTGCAGGTAAGCTTATAGCGGCCCTGCGATACATGTGCGTTTAGCTCAGCTGGATAGAGCGTTTGGCTACGGACCAAAAGGTCGGGGGTTCGAATCCTCTAACGCACGCTATTGTGAAGACGGCGGGAAAGCCTGTAAAATGGGCATTCCCGCCGTTTTTTGTCCTATCCCCGACGCCCGATTTCATTTGCCCGGGAAGAATTGATTGATGGTTTTCCCATTCTGTGATATACTGCTAATATACATTTTAACTGTCTTTTCTACGAAAATTGCGTATCCATAGACAATGACATTGTGAATGGATAAAACCAAGAGATAAGGCGGGATATGATAGGAGAAATATATATGAATGTGGAATACAGTACGCGGAAAGATTTACCCTGTGAAGAGCTTTATCAGTTATTCCTTGCGGTTGGCTGGGCTACAGAAGATACACCCCAGGACATAATCAATAATTTCAATATCGGTTTTGTCAATTCAACATTTGTTTTTTCCGCATGGATTGACGGTAATTTAGTAGGGTGTGTAAGGGTTTTAAGTGATTTACATTTTCGGTCGATCATTTATGACTTGGCCGTTTTACCCGCATATCAATATAAAGGTATAGGCAAAGCTTTGGTACAAAGATGCATAAATGCCTGTGAAAGCTCAGAATGGCTGGTACAGACAGATAAGGCGAAAGGGTTTTATGAAAAAATAGGTTTTAAAGAAAATAATGATTATTTTCTCACAATTCCCTGCAAATGGTTTGATCACAGCTGTTCGGAGGAATCGCGGTAGACGCGCAGGTAGAGGTATCATCAGATGACAGAGTCGGAGCCCCAGAGATATTGCAGGAAATGCCTGACCCGGGATATGACCGGGCAGGAAGAGCATTTTAAGAATCTACAGGATTATATCGCGAACATAGAGCCGGATTTAAAGGCATCAGAGGAGCTCTATGAGGAAAGGCTGACAGTCTGCAAGGAGTGCGATCTGCTGTTTCAGGGCATGTGCCGTAGCTGCGGCTGCTATGTCGAACTGAGAGCCGCCATGAAGAAAAACGCCTGTCCGAGACATAAATGGGAGATTGCATTCGATACATAAAATTCTGAGAATAGTGAAAGTGTGGAAACGAAAGAAACGTTTCGACGGCACATGCCGGATAAATTGCTTTTCATTACTCCCCTTAGGAATTGTGTATCTACAGAAAATGAGGCAATAGATATACATTGCGTGTGACAGTCTAACATATTAAAATATTTATATAATAAAGATTACATGAAAGTAAGCATATGAAAGATTTTATTTTTATTACGGGAGCAAGTGGTATAGGTAAAACTACTTTATCTAACGGCCTGCTTGAGCACTATCAAACAACATGTATAGAGCAGCATATGGTACCTGAATTTATTTCACGAGATGGAAAGGAACCAATGACTGGAGAGCTTGAGGAGCTTACTTGTTGGGAAAATCAGGTGGCAATGCTTATGTGCTTTCATAGGCTTGGTTATAAATATATAATTGCTTCTGATATTGATGATTTGAGAACTGCCGACATCCCTATTGTTTTTAAAGGGACTGATTTTATCACCATAAAACTCATAAGCAGTGATTTGCATCAAATTCAAGAACAGATGAGAAACCGTCCTAATAATGGACTTATAGATTTTGAACTACAGAAAAAGATGAACGAAAAAAATATTAAGCGGAATCCTCTCATAAACGAAGTAGAAATAGATGTTGCGGGTAAATCAATCAAAGAAGTACTTGAACAATCAATACATATTATTGAGACTACTCCTTCCTGCTTTGATTATGAGTACACAAAACCTCCAAAAGAAATGTTTTATTCATGGGTTTTTGCGAATGGATTAAGATAAATTCCGGTTTGTTGTGGTGGATAAGTAGAATAGGAGATCAAATTATGGCAATGATGGTAAATCAAGTGGGGTACGAGGCAATGGCTTGCCGCAAGAAAGCGGTGGTGAACCGCCCCGGCAGCTATGTGCTGAAAAACGCGGCGGGAGCGATTCTATGGCAGGGACAGACGGGGGTGGCGGTATCTGATCCCCTGTGCGGTGAAACTCTGTATCCGCTGGATTTTGGCAGTGTGCACACCCCCGGAAAATATTATCTGGAGAGCTTTGACGGTGACAAGAGTGATACTTTCACGATAGACAGGGATGTTCTGGAGGGAGTACATAACGCTATGATAAAGGCCTTGTATTTTCAGCGCTGTGGATGCGCTCTGGAAGAAAAATACGCGGGTCCCTATATTCATGCGGCCTGCCATACGGAAGACAGTGAGGTATACGGAGAGCCGGGGCATATGATCAAAGCCCAGGGCGGTTGGCATGACGCGGGAGATTACGGGCGATATATCACGCCGGCAGCAGTGACCATCGGTCATTTGCTGTATGCCTACTGGCTGAATACCATGGCTTTTAAAGAGCAGCTGAGCATCCCTGAGAGCGGAAACGGCATGCCGGATGTGCTGAACGAGTGCCGGTACGAGTTGGAATGGATGCTGAAGATGCAGCGGGAGGACGGCGGTGTGTATCACAAGCTGACAGCCTGGAGTCATGCGGATTTTGTTATGCCCGAGGAGGACAAGGATACTTTTTACGCCTATTCGATCTCCTCTCTGGCAACGGCGGATTTCTGTGCCTGTATGGCGTTGGCGGCCAGAGTATACAGAGGGTCATCCGCATCCGGAATGGGGGAAAAAGAGTTTTCGTTGCGGCTGGAGTCGGCGGCAAGACGGGCTTGGAAGTGGCTGACGGAGAACCCGGAGCCGCTGTTGTTTACCAACCCCGAGGGCAGCAATACCGGAGAATACGGAGATGGAGCAGACGCGGACGAGCGTCTGTGGGCAGCAGCGGAGATGATGACTCTGGCCGCTTGGCTGCAAGAGGATGCCCGGGAGTATGTGGAAGAACTGCGCCGGATTCTGGACACCGGCCTTGCCGTGACGGACTTTGGCTGGACGGATGTAGCAGGATTTGCGGCCATGGCGGTCTTGACGGATTTCGGTGCCGCAAAGGCAGCGGGAGAGGAAACCGTACAGAGATTCAGAACGGCAGTGCTGGCGGAGGCGGACCGTTTGGCGGCGCTGGGAGAGCGCAATGCGTTCGGCATGGCTATGGGAGCCGAAGATTTCTGCTGGGGCAGCAATATGGTGGTCACAAACAGAGGCATCCTGCTGGCTCTGGCATGTAGAGTGCTGGAGATGGGGGGACGGGAGGCGGATCGCCCGCAGACGGAGACTCACCAAACAGGTATAGTTCAGCCATCGGACGAGACGGCGGGGATGCTGCCCGGGGATAGCGAGACGGCGCGGCGCATTGCCCGCTATGAAGAGGTGATGCAGGCCCAGGTCGATTATCTGCTGGGTAAAAACATCACCGGATACAGTTTTGTGACCGGTTTTGGGGAACATGCTTATCGTCATCCGCATCTGCGCACCACGGCGGCGGACGGCATCGACGATCCCATGGCAGGCTGGGTGTCCGGCGGTCCCAACGGCAAGCCGGGAGATGAATTGGCGATCAAGATGATACCCGCGGGTACACCGCCCATGAAATGTTATTTGGATCGGGAGGAATGCTATTCGCTGAACGAAATGACTATCTACTGGAACTCCTCGGCGGTGTTTGTGACGGGATATCTGCGTCAGAAAGCGTGGGAAAAGGAGAAGGAGCAGGCATGAACACTTTTCAGTATCAAGTGGTGAGTATAGACGGCGATTACGCGCATCTGAAACGGATCGATCAGGAATCGGAGGAGCTAAAGCTGGTGGCCAGGGCGCTGTTGCCGCCGGAGATCACGGAGGGAACAAAGCTCCTGTATGAGTGGATGCAGTACAGTGTTTTGCCTGATTGAAAACATATGTGAATACCGGATTCCGGTCTGCCTCATGAACCGGCTGTATATGATATTGAAACCTCAGCTGTGAGAGGTGTTTTGAGACATGGAAGTTTTAAGGAATATATTAAAGGAGAAAAGTATGAGTGAGAGAAGAACATATCACAATCCGGTACAGAGGGGCTTTTTCCCGGACCCGTCGGTAATACGGGTGGGGGATGACTACTATATGGTCAACTCCAGTTTCCAGTATTTTCCTGCCATTCCCATATCCCATTCCAGGGATATGGTGCACTGGCATATCATCGGTCATGCCATCAGCAACCCCCAGTGGCTGGACATCAGCGATATCAGGGACTCCCATGGAATCTGGGCGCCGGATATCTCCTATGTGGACGGAAAGTTCTATGTCTTTGCCACGCTGCGGCTGAACGCGGACGGCAAGCGGGACAACAATGTGATGCGCAGACAGCTGGTGATGGTGTCCGACAGGCCGGAGGGGCCTTACAGCAAGCCTGTATGCCTGGAAGTGGATAATATAGATCCCTCCCATTTTGTGGACGAGGATGGCAGCAGGTACATGATCATTGCCAAGGCGGCCCAGGCCGTACCCCTCAGCGGGGACAGCCTGCAGGTGGCCGGGGAGATGAAGACTGCCTGGGACGGCACCGGAGAGCGCTGTTCCGAGGGTCCCCATCTGCTGAAAAAAGACGGCTATTATTATGCAATGGTGGCGGAGGGCGGCACAGGTTACGGGCACGGTATCAACATGGCCCGCAGCAAAAATATGTACGGCCCTTATGAGAACTCGCCCTACAATCCGGTGATGCGGCAGACAGATCCGCAGGCTCCCATCCAGCGGGCGGGGCATGGCAAGCTGGTGCAGGATCAGAACGGGCAGTGGTGGTGTTATTATCTCTGCGGCAGGCCCAACCAGGGGCGCTATACCACAGTGGGAAGAGAGTCGGCCCTAGACCCTGTACAGTGGACGCAGGACGGCTGGCTGACCGTCAACGGCGGCAAAGGCCCCAGCCTGGAGCAGACCGTGCCGGATCTGCCGGAGTGTGTTTTTGAGAGGAATCTGTTTGACGACTTCAATGAGGAAAAGCTGAACTTGGAGTGGGAGTTTGTGCGCAACCCGGACAACGGCTCCTGGTCTTTGACGGAGAGGCCGGGATATTTCCGTATCTGGACCCGGGACGGACAGCTTAATGAGATCCGCTCCAAGAACACGCTGCTTCGCCGGGAGCAGGAGCTGTCTTATACGGCGGAGACGAAATTGGAATATTATCCCGATCATGACGGGGAACAGGCGGGGCTGACCTGCTACTACAGCACTGCCACCTATGCGCGGTGCAGTCTGTGCTGGGAGGGAGGCCGAAAACTACAGCTGGTGATCAACCGAAACCACGGAGAGGAGTTGGCGGCGGAGGTCACGGACATAAAGGAGGCTCCGGTCTATCTGAAAGTAGTGGTGGAAAAACTGACCCGCAGCTTTTATTATAGCTATGACGGAGAAAACTGGCAGAGTCTGGGCGTGCTTGACAACTGCATCTACCTCTGCGACGAGGGTGTACCCGACGATCCCAAACGCCATACCGGTACTCTGGTGGGCATCTATGCCAATAACGGTGGCTGCGGTTGCCGCAAGAGCGCGGATTTTGATTATTTTAAGTATGAGGATTAAAAACTTCTTTCAATATCTGCTCCAAATAAGCGTGGTATTATGAATAGATATGACAAAGGCTTTGAAGACTGTCAACGAATAGTCCTCAAAGCCTTTTCTCTAGCCTGAATAAGCGCAGATGCGTTATTTTTTTATATTCGCCCTTTTGCGCAGCGTGGGGTCAAGTATCTTCTTGCGTATCCGCAGCTTGGTAGGAGTGATCTCCAGCAGTTCGTCGGTGTCGATAAAGTCCAGCGCCTGTTCCAGACTCATGATCTTGGGCGGAGTCAAACGCAGGGCCTCGTCTGCGCTGGAGGAGCGGGTGTTGGTGAGCTGTTTTTTCTTGCACACATTGATCTCGATATCCTCATTTTTCCCGGTCTGGCCCACCACCATGCCGCTGTATACTTTTTCGCCCGGCCCGATGAACAGGATACCTCTCTCCTGGGCATTGAACAGGCCGTAGGTGATGGATTCCCCGGCCTCAAAGGCGATCAGGGAACCCTGCTTACGGTAGGCGATATCTCCCTTGTAGGGGCCGTAGCCGTCAAACACGGTGTTCAGGATGCCGTTGCCCTTGGTGTCGGTCATGAATTCTCCACGGTAGCCGATGAGTCCTCTGGAGGGGATGGAGAATTCCAGCCGGGTGTAAGTGCCGCCGGTGATGGACCCCATGTTCCGCAGCTCGCCCTTTCTCTGCCCCAGCTTTTCGATGACGGCTCCCGCGAACTCGTTGGGCACGTCAATATAAGCCAGCTCCATGGGCTCCAGTCTGTGTCCGGCCTCATCGGTCTTGTACAGTACTTCCGCCTTGCTGACGGCAAACTCAAAGCCCTCCCGGCGCATGTTTTCGATCAGTACGGACAGATGCAGCTCTCCTCTGCCGGATACCTTGAAGGCGTCTGTGGAATCCGTCTCCTCCACCCGCAGGGATACATCGGTGTTCAGCTCACGGAACAGCCTGTCCCGGATATGGCGGCTGGTCACGAATTTGCCCTCCAGACCCGCAAGAGGGGAATCGTTTACCATAAAATGCATGGCGATGGTAGGCTCGCTGATCTTCTGAAAAGGAATGGGCGCTATGGCCTCGGGAGAGCAGAGGGTGTCTCCGATGTGGATGTCGGCTATGCCTGAGATGGCTACAATGGAGCCGATGCCTGCCTCTTTTACCTCCACTTTATTCAGGCCGTCAAACTCGTACAGCTTGCTGACTTTGACCTTGCTCTGCTTGTCCGGCTCGTGGTGGTTGACGATCATCACCTCCTGATTGACTCGGATCACGCCGTTGTCCACTTTGCCCACGCCTATGCGGCCCACATACTCATTGTAGTCGATGGTGCTGATCAGCGCCTGGGTTCCGGCGTCCGGGTCTCCCTCGGGAGCGGGAATATAGTCAAGAATGGTCTCAAACAGCGGGATCATGTCCGTGCCCGGGTGCTCCGCATCCAGAGAGGCAATGCCGGACTTGGCGGAGGCGAACACGAAAGGGCAGTCCAACTGGGCGTCGTCTGCGTCCAGCTCCAGAAACAGTTCCAACACCTCGTCTATGACTTCATTCGGACGGGCCTCGGGCCTGTCGATCTTGTTGATGCAGACGATGACGGGCAGCTTCAACTCCAACGCCTTGCGCAGTACGAACTTGGTCTGGGGCATGGCTCCCTCAAAGGCATCCACCACCAGGATCACGCCGTTTACCATCTTCAGAACACGCTCCACCTCGCCGCCGAAGTCTGCGTGGCCCGGGGTGTCGATAATGTTGATCTTGGTGTCTTTATAAGTGACGGCGGTGTTTTTGGACAGTATGGTGATGCCCCGTTCCCGCTCGATGTCATTGGAGTCCATGACTCTCTCGGCCACTTCCTGATTCGCCCTAAATACGCCGCTCTGCTTGAGCAGTTCGTCCACCAAAGTGGTCTTGCCGTGGTCTACATGGGCGATGATGGCTACATTTCTAATATCTTCTCTTTTTTGTCTCATATATAGTTTCCTCATTTCCTCGCATATCCCGATATGCCCCCAAGACATATACGCATGCTGATCTGACCTTTAATATTTCTCAAACCGTTACAGTATATCACTAATTGTTTGGAGGCGCAATAAAATATTGTCGAAATTTTTTGGTGAAAATTACTTCTCAAACAATGCAAAATGCGGTATAAATATATTACATTACAGGCGAGTTTGTGCCGGAAAAATTCTTAATGTGTAAGAAGGGAGAACAAAGAATGACAGATAAGGTTATTGAAAACAATCAGGTGACCATAATGGGGGAGATCATCAGTGATTTCGCCTACAGCCATGAGATCTTTGGGGAAGGATTCTACATGGTTGATGTGAAGGTACAGAGGCTTAGCGAGAGCTTTGACATCATTCCGCTTATGGTTTCGGAGAGGCTCATCGATGTAAACGCGGATTATAAGGGGAAAAATATCTGCGTAAACGGCCAGTTCCGCTCCTACAATCGTCATGAGGAGCGCAAAAACCGTCTTGTTTTGTCAGTTTTTGCCAGAGAGATCGACTTTGTGGAGGAGATCGAGGAGAGCTCCAAGACCAATCAGATCTATCTGGATGGTTATATTTGCAAGGAACCTATTTACCGCAAGACTCCTTTGGGGAGGGAGATAGCCGACGTGTTGCTGGCCGTGAACCGTCCCTATGGCAAGTCGGACTATATTCCCTGTATCTGTTGGGGAAGGAATGCCCGCTATGCCAGCAGTTTTCACGTGGGTGAGCGCTGTTCCATATGGGGACGCATACAGAGCCGTGAATATATGAAAAAACTGGACGAGGAGCATGCGGAAAAGAGAGTGGCCTTCGAGGTATCGGTCAGCAAGATGGAACTTGTGGAGGCGGAGGAAGAACAGCCGGTGTAGCTTTTTTGAACATAACGTTGCCAAGTGTGGTGAGATATGGTAAAATAAGTAAGGATACGTGCTAAATCGCACAGAATGACGGATCGATGATTAAAACCCGTGAGATCATAGTTTTCCGCTGGTAGGGATACCGGCAGACCGGGTTGAAGATCAGTGTTGCGGACCGGTCCGCGACATAGATGGAGACTGACATGAACAGAGGAAACATATACATATACACAGGTGACGGCAGAGGCAAATCTCCGGCCGCGTGGGGCAGAGCCATGCAGGCGGCGGCGGAGGGCAGATCGGTGGTTATCATACAGTTTTTGAAGGGGAAAGGGATTGCGGACAGTGCCTTTGTCCGCCGGATGGAGCCGGAGATACGGCTTTTTCATTTTGAGAAGTCGGACGAGAACTATATGGAGCTGTCAGAGGACAAAAAGAAAGAGGAGTGCGTTAATATCCGCAACGGTCTGGGCTATGCCAAGAAGGTACTGTCCGTGGCGGAATGTGACCTGCTGATCCTGGACGAAGTGCTGGGACTGGTTGAGAAAGAGATCATCACCGTGGATGATCTGAAGGAACTGTTGGAGAGCCGCCGGGAGACGGATGTGATAATGACAGGCAGCAGCATGAGTGATGAGATCTGTGTTCTGGCGGATGAGGTTTCCAAGATAGAGACTGTAAAATTCAAGGTGTGGAACTAAATCATTGACAAAGCCATACGTCAATGCTATGATATTAGAAATAAGGTAGAGGTTGCGTATTTTAAGAGTACTTCTCCGGATGTGACAGGCACGCGGGAAGGGGAAGGAAAGGAACATACGCCGAAAGAACCGGTGTGCTGTAAGCCGGGATCTTGGGCATGCAGTCAACAGCTGCATGACTGTCATCTGTGTAACAGGATGGGGCGCTATCGTATAATATCAGGATGACATTCGTGATATGATTCGTCGGCGCATAGTTGTCGGCGCTTTTTTCTGTTTTCGGTTTCACACCGGGCGTATGTGTCCGGGGATGCAAGGAGAGCTGCTGAGTCAGCGGAATGGAGGAGAGAAGTATGGCTATTTTTACAGGTTCAGGAGTGGCGATCGTCACCCCGATGCGAGAGGATGGCAGTGTGGATTTTGAGAGATTCACGGATTTGGTGGAGTTTCAGATAGAGGGAGGTACGGACGCGATCATCGTCTGCGGTACCACCGGGGAAGCGTCCACCATGAGCCACGAGGAGCATCTGGATGTGATACGTCACTGTGTGGAGGCGGTAAAGGGCCGGGTTCCCGTGATCGCGGGAACAGGCTCTAACTGTACGGAGACGGCGGTGTATCTGTCGCAGGAGGCGGAAAAATATGGCGTGGACGGCCTGCTGCTGGTGTCACCCTACTATAACAAAGCCACCCAGAACGGTCTGTACACCCACTTTAAGACGGTTGCGGACTCTGTGAAAATACCTATTCTGCTATATAATGTGCCAAGCCGTACCGGCTGCAATATCCTGCCCCAGACCATCGTGCGTCTGTGCCGTGACTGCGGGAATATTGTAGGGGTAAAGGAAGCCAGCAGCAATATAGTGCAGATCGGTCGGCTGGCGGCTCTGGCCAAGGGAGACGTGGATATTTATTCCGGTAATGACGCTGAGATCGTGCCGATTCTGTCCCTGGGAGGCAAGGGAGTGATCTCCGTGCTGGCCAATGTGGCTCCCCGCCAGATCCATGAGATATGCGCCAGATTTTTTGCCGGAGATGTGGCAGGAAGCCGACAGATGCAGCTGGAGGCCATGGATCTGTGCGACGCGCTGTTCTGTGAGGTGAATCCTATACCGGTAAAAAAAGCGTTGAATCTGATGGGCAAAGGAGCCGGCTCCCTGCGTTTGCCCCTGACGGACATGGAGGAAGAAAACACTGCCCGGCTTGAGAAGGCAATGCGGGAGTATGGAATATTAGGGTAGGAATTGTGAGTTTACAGGGAAGATGCGGAACTCTTAAACAGCATATTCCCGGAGAGCGCACTGAACAATATCGTGACGCCGGGGCATCGGGATATTGTTCACAGGAAATATGGGCTTGCAGGGAAGATGCGGAACTCTTAAACAGCATATTCCCGGAGAGCGCACTGAACAATATCGTGACGCCGGGGCGTCGGGATATTGTTCACAGGAAATGTGGGCTTGCAGGGAAGATGCGGAACTCTTAATAGGAGAAAAAAGATATGATTCGTATGATTATGCATGGTTGTAACGGAAAGATGGGTCAGACGATCAGCAATATGGTAGCGGAAGACCCGGAAATCCGGTTGGTGGCGGGAGTGGACATACAGGACGACGGACACAATCCCTACCCGGTGTTTTATGATATCAGTGAATGTGATGTGGAAGCGGATGTATTGATCGATTTCACCACGGCCTCGGTGGTGGATAAGCTGCTCGACTATTGCGTATCCCGCAAACTCCCCTGTGTGCTCTGCACTACGGGGCTGAACCGGCAGCAGCTTGACCACGTGGAGAAGGCGTCAGAAGAGATCGCGGTGCTTAAATCCGCCAATATGTCCATGGGGATCAATCTGCTGCTGAAAATGCTGAAGGATGCGGCCAATGTATTGGCCCCTGCCGGATATGATATCGAGATTCTGGAAAGGCACCATAACCTGAAACTGGACGCGCCCAGCGGCACGGCTCTGGCACTGGCGGATTCCATCAACCAGGAATGCGACAATGCCTACACTTACGTGTACGACAGGAGCCAGAGAAGAGAGAAGAGAAATAAAAAAGAGATCGGCATCAGTGCCGTGCGGGGTGGAACCATCGTGGGCGAGCATGAGGTGATCTTTGCCGGACAGGACGAAGTGATCACATTTTCCCACAGCGCTTATTCCAAGGCAGTGTTTGCCAAGGGAGCGGTGCAGGCCGGAAAGTTTCTGGCTGGAAAACCGGCCGGACTGTATGATATGAGCCATGTCATCAACCAGTAATTGTAGAGAGGAAAATGCAAAAGGGCCACAGGAAGAATATACCTGTGGCCTTTTGCGAAAGCGGGTGTAGATTATCGGGTGGTAGTGCCTGCGCCCGATCCGGTGGCAGTGCCTGTCCCGGTACCTGTAGTGGAACCGCTGTTACCTGCCGCACCGCTGCCTGTATTGCCGTTGCCCAGAGCGGAATCAGAGGTGTTCCCGGTGTTGTCCCCTGTCATATCGTCAATAAGGTCGGATACACCGTCAGTCACATCTCCGACGACACCGTCTACTACATTACCTGCGTCATCGGCCACATCACCTATGACACTGCCATTATCGTTACCGTTATCACCCAATGCGTTGCCGTCATTGTTCACGTCAGAGCCCTCCGTGGAACCGTTTACGGCATTGCTGCCGGAATCGCCCGTAGCATTGTCGCTGCTTGCATTACCTGCGTCGGTACTACCGGTTCCGGCAGTACCGTTATCTGTGCCGGTATTGTTACCGGTATTATTGTTGTCCGCGCCGGTATTGCCCGTATTATTTCCGGCAAGGTTGCTGCCGGTACTGCTTTCGTTGGTCTGATTTCCGGCCATGTCACCGGAATTCTCATCATTGTTCTTGTTGTTGGAACATGCCGTGGCCATACACATGCAAGCCATCAGCAGTCCTGCCGCGATTAATTTTTTGCCTTGCTTTTTCATCATAACTCCTCCTGATTTATGCTCCGTATCAGCATACATACGGAATGATTATTTTTGGCTCTGCACATATTATGTGTAACTGCGTGAAAAATATACGAAACGCAAAAACGGTACAAAAAGATAATACAAAAAATAAAAAATTATAGAAACTCCATTATACGGAAAGAAGGAAAACTATGGAATTTAGGCCATGTATAGATATTCATAACGGAAAGGTAAAACAGATTGTAGGCGGCAGTCTGAGAGATCAGGGAGACCGGGCGCGGGAGAATTTTGTCTCCCAACAGGACGCGGCCTTTTATGCCGGCCTTTATCGCAAGGCAGGTATACGGGGCGGACACATCATTCTGTTAAACGGGGCGGACAGCGAGTATTATGAGGCCACCCGGCAGCAGGCGCTGGCGGCCCTTAAGGCTTATCCCGGTGGGTTGCAGGTGGGAGGCGGTATCCGTGGTGACAACGCGGCGGAATATCTGGAGGCCGGCGCGGCTCAGGTTATCGTGACTTCCTATGTGTTTCATGACGGCAGAGTGGACTATGAGAGACTGGAGGAGCTGAAGAGAGTTGCGGGCAGGCAAAGGCTGGTGCTTGACCTGAGCTGCCGCAAACTGGAGGGAGAGTACCGGATCGTCACTGACAGGTGGCAGAAAGCAACCCGCGAGGTATTGACGGAGCGCCTGTTGGATCAGCTGGCGGACTACTGTTGTGAGTTTTTGGTTCATGCGGTGGATGTGGAGGGAAAATCCGGCGGTATCGAAGAGGAATTGGCCGCCCTGCTGGGGCGCTGGGGAAAGCAGCCGGTCACTTATGCCGGGGGCGTACATAGTTATGAAGATCTGCTGCTGTTAAAAAAGTTGGGAAGGGACCGGTTGCATGTGACTATCGGCAGCGCTCTGGATCTGTTCGGGGGAGAAATGCGTTTCGAGAGGGTACTGGAGATTTGCAAAGAAAAGGGCTGACAGATACTGTCAGCCCCAATTCTCTAATCCCATAAAACGATTATGCCATTCATAAAACAATTATACATTATATTAAGAACAGGTACATCGTGTTACTGATTATGGATGTTATAAGCGATTCTTATAACTTTGTTACGTTTACAGCCTGAGGTCCCTTCTCGCCGTTTACAACCTCGAACTCAACCGCCTGGCCCTCTTCAAGAGACTTGAAACCTTCCATGTTCAGTCCAGAGTAGTGTACGAATACGTCGTTGCCGGACTCATCAGAGATGAAACCATAGCCCTTTTGGTTGTTAAACCACTTTACTGTACCTTTGTTCATTGTAAATACCTCCAAAAAAATGTATGTTGCACAATTACAACGATTAAAGGATAACACAAGAAAAAGAAATTGTAAATAGTTTTTATGAGATTTTTACAGAAAATCTTTAATTTTTGTGGGTTTGCAGGTAAAAAAATGAGTGAAATGTTACAAAAATATTAATTTTTGTTGAGGAAATGAAACAACTGTGGTAAAATAGGTCTTGTTCAATTGGAGGTGACGGACTTAGATGCGAACCAAAAAGCATAAACGCAAGACAAATCATATGGTGATCGTGACCTCGGACGCAGTGGACGGGCAGGTACGGCATCTGCGTTTTAACCATTGGGTGACGCAGATCCTGATGGTTATATTCTGTGTTGTCATAGGCTATGTGGCGGGCCTGATCATCTATGGGGAACAGTACAAATCCCGGATATGGGATACTGCCAATCGCAGGATCGAGGAGATTCAGGCTGAAAATGAGCAGTTACAGGAGCAACTGACCGCGGCAGAGTCGGAAAAGATGGACATACAGAGCGAGGTCATCGCGCTGACCAGTAAGATAGACCTGCTCAGTGATACTGTGAATCAGAAGACGGAGGAAATGGATGCGCTGAAACAGACAATAGAGGGACAGGGCATTCCGAGCTGTTTCCCGCTGACCGGGTCCGCGTCCATCGTGGAGATCACGGAGGAGGAGCCCACCTGCATCTTAAACAGCACGGAGGGGACCGCCGTGGTAGCCACCGCTACCGGTGTAGTGACAGAGGTGGGAGAAGACACGGACTACGGCAACCGGGTAGTGGTGGACCATGGAAACGGCTATGTGACCATTTACCGCAACAAGGGGGAATGTATGGTAAAGGTAGGGGACACTGTGGTTCAGAAGAGTGCGCTTTTTTATATCGGCAGCGGCAATACCAGGCTGGGATACCAGATCCAGCAGGACGGAGCTTATATCAATCCCATACAGATGATGGATATCAGCGGATAAAAAGAGCGTAGAATGGCATTGAAACAGCGAAACATTAATAGGGAGGAAAAATATTATGACAGGGAAAAACGAAAACGCAGTGATAACAACGATTCTGGGCAAAGGCTCTCTGGTCAACGGAGACTTCATAGTGAAACAGAGCGCCCGGATAGACGGCGAAGTGCAGGGGGACGTGAACGTGGCCGGAACTCTGATCGTAGGTGCAGGTGCCCGGATAGATGGCAATATTGATGCCGAAGTGGCGATCATAGGCGGCGATGTGGTTGGAAACATACAGGCTATGGGCAAGGTGGAACTGACGGTTACGGCCAAAGTCATCGGAGACATCACCACCAATGTGATCGTGATCGACGAGAACGCCGTATTCCAGGGCAGATGTAACATGAATCAGGATGCGCCCCGCAGAAAGAATCCCGCAGTTAAGAAAGCCGTGAAAGAGGGCAGACGTTCCGCCAAGGCGGCGCTGCAGGAGGCTCTTCGCGAGGTACAGGAGGAGAGTTTGGCCTGGAGCGGGGAAGGTGGAGCGGCGGCAGAGGGCAGTGTCGGCGGAGAGGATACCGAACAGTAAAAAGATCTGTTAAAGGGCGGACGCGCAAAGCGGTCCGCCCTTTTAAATCACAGATCTTAAACAGTCATCGCCCATCATTCGTCTGTTTGTGGGTCCATTCTCTTAAACACCATGTCGTAACCGTCGTTACCGTAGTTCAAAGAGCGGTTTACCCGGCTGATCGTAGCGGTGGAAGCGCCGGTCTTTTCCGCGATCTCCAGATAAGTCTTGTGGTCGTCCAACATGGAGGCGACCTCAAACCGCTGCGAAAGAGATAAAAGTTCGTTTACCGTGCAGAGATCTTCAAAGAATATATAGCATTCTTCCTTGCTCTGCAGACAGAGAATTGCGTCAAACAGCCTGTCCACGGCCTCTGTTTTGATTTTCTTGTTCATCGTCATCCTCAAGCCTTTCTGTCTATGTTCCATATCCTTCTCCGCCCGCTCCGGTGAAACGGGCAGACTTCTCTATCAGCCATTTTAACATATTAAAGTTCTAAAGTAAATATCCGGGAAAAGATTTCTTTTTTAGATAAGTTTTTCGCTGAAAAAGGTTGTCATGTAGTTTTAAATACTATATAATAAAAAACAGTAATACACTGCTTATCGTGGGTTTAGGAGAGAGGTAGAGATGACTATAGATACGGAAAATCTGTTGAACAGTATTTTGGAGAGTCTGAGCAGGATCGAGTATGTCCGTCCCGAGGATATTCCGGATATCGATCTGTATATGGACCAGGTGACGACGTTTATGGACAGCAGGCTGCGGACCACTACCCGCAACCCCGATGGTGACAAAGTGCTGACCAAGACCATGATCAACAATTATGCCAAGAATGATCTGCTGCCGCCGCCCATTCGGAAGAAATACTCCAAGGAGCATGTGCTGGTACTTATTTTTATATATTATTTCAAGGGAGTTATGTCCATTAACGACATTCAGATCCTGTTAAAGCCCATCACGGATAAGTATTTTGGGGGCGTGAGAGAGTTTGATCTGGAGGCGGTGTACCAGGAAGTCTTCGGTATGGAGAAAGAGGAAGTGGAACTGCTGAAGGAGGATGTGAGACGCAACTATCTCAAGGCGCAGCAGACATTTCAGGAGGCTCCTTCAGAGGACAGGGAATTTCTCCAAAAGTTTTCCTTTATCTGTCTGCTCAGTTTTGACGTATATGTAAAGAAACTGATGATAGAGAAGATGGTGGATGATCTGGCGGGTCATAAGCTCGCACCGGATAAAAAGGACAAGAAGGAGAAAAAAGAATGACCTATGTGATGGATATGCACACCCATACCATAGCCAGCGGTCATGCGTACAGTACCTTGCAGGAAAACATCGCCGCCGCCGGGAAGGCCGGGCTTAAGTTCCTGGGTCTGAGCGAACATGGGCCGGCTATGGCAGGGGCACCATGTCCTCTTTATTTTCTGAATTATAAGATCATACCCAGACAATACGGCGACCTGCGGCTTTTCTGCGGAATAGAGGCCAATATAACGGATTATGAGGGGCATCTGGATCTGGATGCCTTTGCGCTGTCCCGGGTGGACTACTGCATCGCCAGTATGCATACGCTGATCTTGCCTCCCGGCTCCGCCATGGAGAATACCCGGGCGGCGATACATGCCATGGAGAATCCGCTGGTAAAGATCCTGGGCCATCCGGATGATTCCCGCTATCCCATGGACTATGAGGAATTGGTCAGAGCCGCGTCGGAACTGGGGACAGTTCTGGAGGTGAACAATTCGTCCCTGCACCCTCTGTCATCCAGGCAGGGGGCCAGGGAAAATATACTCACTATGCTGGAGGCATGCATGCGCTATGGCGTCAGCGTGATTCTGGGCACAGACAGCCATATCAGTTCAATGGTGGGAGATTTCACCCAGGCGGACAAGTTTCTCAGAGGGGCGGATTTCCCCGAAGAGCTGATCGTCAACACAGATCCGGGCAGGATCGGGCAAGTGGTCAATATATTATAAAGAGCTGGACAAGGAGGAGAATGATATGAAGGACACAAATTGCGGTTATTGTATGAGAGGGGAACTGCTGGACAAGTTCGGTATCTATATCTGCGATCTTCAGGTCAGCAGTCTGATTTTGTTTAAGGAGCAGAGCAAGCCGGGCAGATGTATTGTGGCATACAAAGATCACGTCAGCGAGATCGTGGATATCAGCCGGGAGGAGCGGAGTCTGTTTATGGAGGACGTGGCCCGGGCGGCCCAGGCCATTCACAGGGCGTTTCATCCGGATAAACTCAATTACGGCGCTTACGGCGATACAGGCTGCCATCTGCACATGCATCTGTGCCCCAAGTACAGGGACGGTGACGAGTGGGGCGGTGTATTTCAGATGAATCCCGGAAAAGTGTATCTGACGGACGCGGAGTACGAGGAGATGATACGCAGGATCAGGGAAAACCTGTAGAAGAAAATGGCGGCACGGGGATTGGATGGAGATGGCAAAAGGACGGAGAGCGGCATGGATCGTAGCGGTGGCAGCGCTGATATTGCTGCTGATGAATACATATGGACAGCGGCAGCTGCGGCTTGATCTGACGCCGGACAATGCAGCCGCACAGCAGAGCTGGATAAACTATGGGCCGCATTTGACCCTGCCCCGGGGGGATTATGAGCTGACGCTGGGGGGGACCGGTTCTGTGGTGGTACGAAACGGCGAGGGGACGCTGCTGGGCAGCGGCAACGCGGCGGAACCGCTGGAGCTGCGTCTGGAAAAGGACGAGAGCAATATATTTTTAAGCGGCTGGTATGAAGGCAGTATCGGCTCTGTGACGGTGCGTTCCCCGGGGGGAGGAGCGATATACAGAGACTGGCTATTTATCAGCCTGGGACTTGGGGCCGTGGTGCTGGTGCTGGGCCGGACGGCCTGCAGACAGGACAAGAGCGCCGGGATGCTTATATTCTGTGTGCTGCTGGGGGTCACGGTGCTGGCCAGTTACCCTCTTTTCAGCGGTACCATAGGCCCCGGACATGATCTGAATTTTCATCTGTACCGCATAGAGGGGATCAAGGACGGGCTGCTGGCGGGACAGTTCCCGGTGAGGCTGCATCCCACACAGAATAATGGCTACGGATATATTTCATCCAGTGTGTATCCGGAGCTTTTTTTGTATTTCCCGGCGGTACTCAGACTCCTGGGGGCCTCTCCGGTGATGGCGTACAATACATTTCTGGTGGCGGTGAACGCCGCCACAGCCTGGATCATGTATGTCTGCGCCAGAGGGATCACCCGCTCCCGCTACGGGGGGCTTTTGGCCTCTGCTTTGTATACCCTCTCCACCTGGAGGATCATCAATCTCTATTACCGGGCGGCTTTGGGGGAGGCGCTTGCCATGACGTTTTTTCCCTTGCTCCTATACGGGCTGTATCTGCTTTTGGCCCAGGAGAGCGACAGCGCGCCAACGGGGGGAAAGTGGTTGGTCCTGGCGCTGGGATGCAGCGGCGTCTTCCAGTCCCATATCATCAGCACGGTATTTGCCGCAGGCACCATAGCGGTGGTTGTCATAGTATATTTTCCCAGATTCCTGGAGAAACGGCGTTTGCTGGGATTTGTGAAAGCGGGCGTGTTCACCGTGCTTTTGAACCTGTGGTATCTGGCGGCTTTTCTGACTTATTATCTGGGCGCTGACCTGGCCATCAGGCATACTCCGGAAAACACGGAGTTCTATCAGAATGCCGTATTCCTCACGGAGCTGTTTAATATATTCAACACAGGATTCGGCTATTCACAGCTGTTGGAGCAGGGCCTGCGGGGGAATATGTCCCTGTCGCTGGGAGTGGGAGTGACAGCGGCTTTGGTGCTCTGTGCGGCGTATTTTGTGCTGGGAAGAAAGGAGAAGGACGAAAACAGGAAGTTTTATGGCCTGTTGACAGCCATGGGGCTTGTGCTGCTCTTTATGTCAAGCACCCTGTTTCCCTGGCAGCTGCTGCAACGCAGTAAGCTGATCAACACATTTTGCGGCACGGTCCGCATGCCCTGGCGATTTTTAAGTCTGGCATCCCCCATGTTCTGCCTGGCGGCAGCCGGGATACTGGTCCGGCGAAAAAGAAGGGAGTGGCTGCCTACGGCCTGTGCGGTGCTGGGAGTGTGCGCTCTGGCCTTTATACGGTGGGGAACCGCCTACACCACAGAGCTGGAACCGGCATTAAAGCCGGGACGGGCAGTGGAGCTTTACGCCTCCGCCGGATATGACAACGAGTATTTTCCCTGGGGAACGGACCCGGGAGGGCTGACTGCGGGGCGCTATGTCACCGAAGGCGCGGAGCTCATGGAATATGGGAAACAGGGAACCGATGTCAGCCTGGGACTGCAAAATGTCCGTGAGGGAGCCTGGGTGGAGGTTCCGCTGCTGTATTACGCCGGATATGTCGCCAGAGATCAGCTGGGGCAGCGGCTGGAAGTGAAAGCAGGCGATAATCATGTGGTGAGAGTTCTGCTGCGGGAGGGAACGACCCGGGTGGAACTGGGATATAAAGGTTTCTGGTATTTTCGGGTGGCGGAGCTGGGCACGATCCTGACGCTGGGAGCCTGGGGGGTGTACTGGTGGAAAAAAAGACAACGGAACGGTTGAAGGAACTTTTGCGCAGGACCGGGGACGGAGCGGCTTTGGCTGTTATCGCCCTGACAGTGCTGCTGTGCGAAATATTTGTTATGAATTATAAACACTGGGGTTCTCTGTTCTGTGAGCCTGTGGAGAGCACGGAGTGCAATCTCTATGGGATAACGGATGTGGACGGGCGATATGTGATAGTCGACGAGGAGGCGGTGATAGAACTTACAGAGATCGGAGAGCCGGTGACATATATGGCTTTCACGCTGGAAGAGGAGCAGATGGCGGAGATCATGGTGGCGGCGGTGGATGAGGCTAACGCCGCCTATCTGTGCGCGCCGTCCCGGGTGGTGCGGGGAGACGTGGACCGCAGCGGATATCTGCGCCTGCATCTCAGCGGCAATGTATCGAAACTGAAGGTGGTGATCAGGGGGATGCAGGGGGAGAGTATCCGGCAGGACGCGGTGACATTGAACGCCAAAGTGCCCCTCTTTTTTTCCTGGCGGCGGTATCTGCTGCTGACAGCCGGGTTGTGCTGTCTGTATCTGCTGCGTCCCGGCAGCAGGCGTTATGAGATAAGGACAGACCTGACCCGCAAAAAGCAGTGGTTATTTACGGCTGTCTGGGTGCTCATACAGCTATTGTTTTTTGCCCGGATGTTAAGATGGAATACCGGAGCGCTCGAGTGGCCTGCGTATCTGGAGCATCATCAGCAGTATTACCGGCTGGCGGAGGCTCTGTCAAGGGGGGAGACGGATATCGGGGTGGCTCCCTATGTTTCGGAACTGACCAATCCCTACGACCCAACGCTGCGTGAGGCTACAGGACTTGATTTTAAGTGGGATCACGCGTATTATCACGGACGTTATTATGTGTATTTCGGTGTAGTGCCTGTGCTGCTGTTCTATCTTCCCTTTTATCTGCTCACCGGCAGGCATCTGCCCCATGTGGACTGCGTTTTTCTGTTGGGGGGACTGCTGATGGCGGGAATTGCCTGGCTGCTGTGGCAGATCGTCCGCAGATGGTTTCCGCGGACACCCTATGTCCTGTTCCTGTTGCTGTCTACGGTGACGGGGGCAGCCTCTTATTTGGGCTATGCGGTCTATAAGCCGGATCTGTATCTGGTGCCGATCCTGACAGGGATCGTCTGCGGCGTATGGGGGCTGGCCTTTTGGATTGGCGCCCAGGGGAAGGAGGAGTACAGCGCCTGGCGGTTGGGAGCCGGGTCCCTGTGTCTGGCGCTGATCGCCGGATGCAGGCCCCAGCAGCTGCTGATCCTGGCAGTGGGACCCGTGTTGTTTGGCAGAGCGGTGCTTAGGGAGAGAAAGCTGTTTGGCAAAGACAGCGGGGCACAGACGCTGGCTCTATGCCTTCCGTTTGTATTTGTAGCGGCAGGTATCATGTATTATAACACCCTTCGTTTTGGGTCCCCGGTGGATTTTGGAGCGAATTATAACCTGACCACCAATGATATGACTCGCAGAGGCTGGGTATGGGGGCGGTGCGGTCTGGGTATTTTTTCTTATCTGTTACAACCTCCCCGTGTCAGTGCCGTCTTCCCCTTTTTACAGGATTTTCCGGCAGACACAGCCTATCAGGGACTGACGATCTCGGAGAGGATGATGGGAGGGATATTGTGGCTGTTTCCGGTGCTGATCTTCGGATTTTACGGCTTGACAAAGAGAAAAATGTTTAAGGACCGGAGATGCTATGGTATGGTCTGGATCTGTCAGTTGGTGACGGTAGCGCTGGTGATAACGGACACCCAGATGGCAGGACTTTTAACCCGATATTTCGGAGACTTTGTCTGGATCGGTATGATCGGCAGTTTACTTGTAATATTGGCCTGTTATGACCGGGTGGCGGAGGAAAAAAGAGAATGCAAAACGCTGCAGAGAGCGGTGATATCGGCCTGCGTTGTCACATTTGTCACGGTTTTCCTGCGGATCTTTGCGCACACGGAGGATGCCATATGCCTGTCCAATCCGGCGCTGTACTATGAGGTACAGTCTCTGATCGCTTTTTGGATGTAGAGGCAGGCGTTTTCTATAAACCCTGCATTTTCCTCAAAGGAAAAGACGGCGGGCCTGGACTCCTCATGAGAAGTCAGGAAGTTTTTCTCTATGATAAACGCCTTACTGTCTTGCAGTTCCCGGCAGGTAATATAGTCAGTGATCTCGTAATCCTGCTCTTCCAGCAGGATGTCGGGCATGGGATAGCGAAAGGCGTATTCCCTTATCAGTCTCCAGTCATTTAAGTCCACATCCCGCCCGAAAGCGGCAAAATATTCCGGGTCGTCGGGCATTTTGCCCGACGCGGTCAGCCGTTTCACATGGCTGTCCCGCAGAGTTAAGATAAAGACTTCATCGGCCAGTATATGGGTCACATATCCCAGATACAGTTCATAGTCGGGACGTCCCGGATGGAGGTACCGGTCTGTAAAACTCCGGAAAGCCCGGTGGTACTGATCATAATACTGCGGAAGACGGAGTTCTCCCAGGCGTATATGATCTTTAAAATGAGTATGCCTCTTCATTTCCCGTTGATAGTTCTCCCGGGCCATGATAGCGTCGGGAGCCAGATTGCCGCAGTAAAACAGCGCGGGCCGCTGTATCTGTAAAGGGCCAAGCAGCCGGTCTGCAATGACCAGGTGAGTTATGGTGCCTGCCATGGGATACCTCCTGTGTAAAAGATATAAATAGTATAACACATTTCGGTCTGTATGTCACAGAATAATTGCTATTAGCCTATACTGCAATTATGACAAAAAAATAGTAAAATAGGACCATTTAGTTGACAAATGCATGAGGAGGAGACTATAATAAAGTACAGATAGTATTATCCGTTAAATACGGGTAATGGAGAGAACTATGAGCGATAAAAAACAGATGGACAGTACAATAAATCCGGCAGAGATGCGGGATGATCAAGGCAGCAGCGAGGAGGGTACGGACATATTGACGAACCTCTGTACTTTTGTTACTGCCAAAGAGCAGGTCAGGGAACTGCTGGAGAGAGAGCCACAGGGGACTTACCATGTGGTCATGCTACATATCGGCAATCTTTCACAGCTACAAGAGGAATACGGTTTTGCCTTTGCCATGGCGGTGCTGGAGAACCAGGCGGTTCTTTTGCGGCGCTATTTTCAGCTGTTGGACAAAGTGATATTTTCCCGCATAGGCAAAGATGCGCTGATGGCCTTTGTGCAGTGGGAGGACGCCCGGGAGGTGGAGGAGCATTGCCGTCTGGTGCAGGAGAAACTGCAGGCCGGCTTTTTCGGCCGAAAGGAAAAGCTTTGGTGCAGAGTGACCATGGGGATATATCATGTGCCGTCCGGGGAGAGGGAGCCGGGCCGGATTTTTTCCTGTTGCAGCAAAGCGGTGGGATACGGGCTGAGATGCCGGATTCCCTGCACGGTGTATGAGGAGAGCATGGCTGGCGAGGATGAACGCACGGAAGAGAATATGATGGCGGAGGTCCTGGACGGAGAGAGGATTTCCCGATATGGCAGCCGCTTTATAGCTTTTGCGGTGGGTCTGCTGGCGGACACGTCGGATCTGGACAGCAGTCTGGATATGCTTGTCAAACAGGTGGGCTGGCACTATGACTATGACGAGGTGCTGATATCTGAGTTTGTACGCGACAACAGTACCATGGTATCCAACAAATGGCGCCGGGATGAGGGCGTGGTTCGGCATCCGGAGGAGATCAATACTTTTGACGTATGGGACGATTTCTTTTCCGGATATGACAAGGACGGCATCAATCTGACCTGTGACGTGGAGCAGGGAGGATACACGGAAAAGGATATGGATTTTTTCCGAAAGAAACAGATCGGCAGTTTTATCAATCTGCTGTTTTACAGCAACGGACAGGCCATAGGCTATCTGACCTGTAATCGGAAACGGGCCATCGAGGGGATTTCGGATGAAGAGCTGAGTACACTGATCCAGCTGGGTAAGGTGATCGGTTCCTTTGTGGCTCTGCGTTTTCAGAACCGACAGAATCAGGAACATATCGAGACTATGAGACGGGATGAGCTGACGGGGTTGTATCACTATGGCGCTTTCCAGAAAGAGGTGCGGCGGGCGCTGTATCAGTGTGACCCGGATCTCACCTACGCCATGATATATATGGATATCAGCAACTTTGCCTATCTGAATGAGAACTTCGGATACAGTGAGGGAAACCAGTTACTTAAGGATATGGCCAGATGGCTGCGGTATATGAATGCCAAGCGATGTATCTGCGGGCGGGTGTACGCGGATCGGTTTGTAGCGCTGGTGTCCGGAGACAACAGGGAGAATATGGAGAATCAGATACGGCATTCCGTGAGCCGTTTTTCCGATTATCTGCAGCATCAGTATCCCATGGGGGATCTGCAAGTGCGAGCCGGATTATATTATATAGACAACCCGGAGGCGGAGATATTTACGATGATAGATGCCGCCAATCACGCCAGAAAGACTATAAAGGAAGACTATCTGAATCATGTGGTGGTGTATACGGATCAGCTGCGGCAGACCAGGGCGGAGAAGATCAAGGTGGTGACCAGCATTCACGATGCCATAGACAAGGGGAATGTGGAGGCATTTTTACAGCCAAAATTCTCTATGAAGACAAGGGAGGTAGTGGGCGCGGAGGCGCTGGTCAGATGGCACAACGAGGACGGCACGCTGAAACATCCCAATCAGTTCATTCCTGTGCTGGAGGAAGTGGGCTATATTGTAAATGTGGATTTCTGTGTATTTCGGCAGGTTCTGGCCTGTTTAAAGCGCTGGAAGGAAGAAGGAATGAAAAGAGTTCCCATTTCCGTGAATTTTTCCAGGGTACATTTCAGGGACCAACATTTCTGCGATAAGGTGATGGCCATGTTGCGGGAATATGAAGTGGAGCCGGAGTATATTGAAATAGAAGTGACGGAGAGCTGCATTTCCGGCAACGCTGTAGGCATGGTGGAGCAGATGACACAGTTGCGTCAGCACGGACTCAAGATCGCCATGGACGATTTCGGTATCGGTTACTCCTCTCTGGGGATGCTGATAGACGCCAATGTGGATATCGTCAAGGTTGATAAGAGCTTTATCGACCACTATGAGACCGATCAGGAACAGCAGTATATCAACCGCATTGGCCAGCTGGTGAGGGCAGCGGGCAAGGATATCATATTTGAGGGAGTGGAGACCCAGCAGCAGGTTGACTTCCTGCGGGATTACGGCTATGACAAAGCCCAGGGGTATGTGTTCTCCAAGCCGGTGCCCATTACGGATTTTGAACAGTGGATAGAGTGAGAATAACTTCCGGTTGCCATCGGCATTGGAGTTTCGCTAAAAAACTATAGTCTCACCCGCAAAAAAGGGATTTGTCTCGGCAAATCCCTTTTTTGATACATGAAAGCATGGATTTCGAGAGATCAGAAACCGCGTTCTTTCAGTTCATGGACAAGCTGTACATAGAATTCCCGGACGTCAAAATCGGGTACGTTCTCGCGGTTTAAATCTATCATGTCCCCGTGTGAGATACCTCGTGTGCCGGGGACGGTGAGAAAGCGATAGGACGCGCCCCAGGGGAAGGAGCGTTCTCCCACCAGCCCATCGTTGGGGCCGTCAAAGTGGTGACACAGCATATGGGTAAAATTGAGCGGAAACCGCCCGCCTCTTGCCCTGCTGAGCCGGGAGCCGACGCTCTGGTAGTACACGCCGGGCACGTCGGGGGTGTTTTCGTTGAACTCCCGACAGAAAGAGGCGGTCAGATTGGTGACTGCGCCTATAAAGTCAGGGGCGGGGTCCCCCAGTTTCAGCAGCGCGGCATTGTAGGTGTTTGCTACGGCCTGCTGTTGTTTTTGGGGAATCTTCGTAAGCAGATAGTCGGCAAATTCGCAGCCCCGGTGGGGGGTATTGACAGTGGTCAGGGAGGCCACATGCTCGGCCACACCAGGGAGCTGTAGGGCGGCCCTGGCGTCCAGACCGCCCTTGGAATGGCCGATGATGTTTACCTTATCACAGCCGGTCTCCCGAACGATTGAGAGAATGCGGTCCGCTATCTCCTGACCGCTGGAGGCAATGGGGGCGGCGGACTGATGGTTCCCGTAATAGATTTTGGCTCCTTCCGTCTCCAGCGCCTGAGGAATCCTGCCCCAGTAGTTAAAATACCGAAAATCGCGGAAGAAAACGCCGTGCACCATCAAAATGGGATATCTGGTGTTGCAGAGCGCGCTTTCGCAGCGGGACTGTGCCGTCAGTATCTTGCTGCTCTCAAAAGCCACCTCCCGGGAGGCCGTGCGTATGATCCAGAACAGTACGATCAGATTGGCGATGGGGATAAAGCCGCAGATGACGCCGATGACCCGCAGGCGGATGCCCAGCTGCAGGGAGGACAGATAGACCCGCAGCATACCGTTCCAGAAGAGAATGAATTCCGCGCCGAACAACAGCAGGCAGTGCAGCAGCCAGAAACGTAAATTCCCCCGAGCCAGAGGTTCTATGCCGGGCAGCAGACCGCCCATTCCCACAATGGCCACAAGTATGTTGATCAGTGTGCTGGCGGCAAAAATGACCAACAGATTGCAGCCCCGGTTACAGACGCCCAGCCGATAGCTGCAGGGGCGGTTGATGGGCAGAGCGGGGTATAGATTCAGCAAGAGGAACAGCCATGGGGCCAGAGCCCTGAGAAAGCCGGGCATGGCCGTCCGGCCCAGCAGTATGTAACTGGCGGCAAAAACCGCCAGCAGACTGCCCAGTATATATTCTGTAATCTTTTGTATCCTAGACATCTTGGAGACTCCTTTCCTGTTTATGTAATTTGGGTAATTGCGAAACTGTTATTTTGCCAGTACCGAGTTGTGCATATTGTATATTCCATAAGCAGGCATGGCGCAAAGCAGCTGCGCCGCGAACCGTCGGTACCGAGGTTGCTAGCAACCTCGGTACCGCTACGGTGAGAACGGAGCGAGAGCGTGCCTACGCCTCTAAGTATACAATGTGCGCAATGACACGCGTATAGCAACTGAGTTTCGCAACTACCTATTACGTAATACGAATGTATGCTCAATTCGGCGGCGGCAAAGACAACCAATGCGCACCTATTTTTAATATCATACACATTTTATGGCGCGAAGTAAAGTAGATGTCACTTTTTTCCCTTCTTGAACATAACATAGAGCATCAGCCATAAGGAAAAGGGAGGATATGAAAGCCTATGAGAAAAGGGAGAGGAAAAGCATTGCTGGCGGCAGCGCTGGCGGTGGGTATGCTGGCGGGATGCGGAGCCCCCGGGGGAAACGCGGGAGGCGACGGTAAGATGACGCCCGTTACCCTCAATGAGGTAGCGCATTCCATATTTTACGCGCCCATGTATGTGGCAATCGAGGAGGGATATTTTAGGGAGGAAGGTCTGGACGTGACGCTGGTGACGGGTTTTGGCGCCGACAAGACCATGACGGCCGTGCTCACCGGGGACGCGGACATCGGTTTTATGGGCAGCGAATCCACGATCTATACCTATGCGGGGGGAACGGAGGACTATGTGGTGAACTTTGCCCAGCTGACTCAGCGGGCGGGAAACTTTCTGGTGTCCAGAGAGCCCATAGACGACTTTAACTGGGATATGCTGAGAGATCAGGATGTGCTGGGAGGCAGAGCCGGAGGTATGCCCCAGATGGTGTTTGAATATATTCTTCGGAAAAACAATATCGACCCGGCCGCAGACCTGCGGATCGACCAGAGTATTGATTTCGGTTCCACCGCGGCGGCGTTTTCCGGCGGCGACGCGGACTTCACCGTGGAATTTGAGCCACATGCCACGTTGCTGGAGCAGAAAGGGGACGGTTATGTGGTAGCCTCTCTGGGAGAGGATTCCGGTTATGTCCCTTATACCGCTTTCAGCGCCAAAAAGAGTTATATCGAGCAAAACGGCGAGGTGATCCAGGCTTTTACCAACGCCCTGCAGAAAGGGATGGATTATGTGCAAACCCACACCCCGCAGGAGATCGCGGATGTGATCGCGCCTCAGTTTGCCGAAACCGACAAACAGGCACTGGTGACCATAGTTACCAGATATCATGATCAGGATACATGGAAGAGCGATCTGGTCTTTGAAAAAGCATCCTTTGATCTGTTGCAGAACATTCTGGAAGATTCCGGGGTGCTGTCCGAACGTGTACCCTATGAGGATCTGGTAAACACCGCTTTTGCCCAGGAGGCAAAAAAATAACGGAAATTATTTCAGCCGGATATTTTTTTCGGCCCAGAGACGCAGCGCCGTGGCATTGGTGCTGATCTTTTCCAGGGAATCCAATATATGCTGAAAAGCGGGCCTTTCGGATTCGTCAATGTATCCGTCCTCGGATATGGCGATCAGGGAGGCCCTCAGTCCGTCTATATCCTTTAGAGAACCCAGCACCTTCAGCGCCAGACGGTCGAAATCTTCGATACAGACTTCATGTATGCTGCCCCTGCCTATGGGACATTCCTTGGCGCAGTAGGAATTGCACAGCTCCGGCGTGTTATAGGCTTCCGCCATGGCCTTGACCTCCTCGGGATAGGGGGCGATGGTGTCCAACTCGATCCTGGCAAGGCGGGTGCGGTCGATGCCCACGATCTCTGCGGCCTTTTCACGGCTGGAAAAGTCGTCGTTGTTCTCTGCGGCCTCGCAACGTGCGAGATAGTACATATTATCAGCAGCTTTTGTGGCTTTTTTACCCATAGTGTTTTTAACCTCGCTCATGTAAAATATCAGTAACGGTAAAACAAACTGATTTTAGTGTAACGGACTCGGGCTGTTTTGTAAAGGGAAATATTTATTGGGAAAACTTGCGTGAAACGGTTGAGGAATGTACCGAAATCTGCTAAAATGGAAATAGTTTTAACCGTTAACGACAAATCAGTAACTCGAGGGGTTACATAATAACATTTAGGAGGAGCAACATATGGGATTAATTCAAGCGGCAAAGGACACTATCAACAGCATGCTGGCTGATCAGTGGAGAGAGTATTTTTACTGTGATGCCATGCCCAATGAGATACTGGTGACAAAGGGTAAGATCCGCACCACCGGCAAGAACGGCAACAAGGGTGTGGACAATATCATCACCAACGGTTCCATTATCTCCATCAACGAGGGGCAGTGTATGATCATCGTGGATCAGGGAGAGATCGTGGAGTTCTGCGCGGATGCGGGAGAGTTCGTGTATGATGCCTCCACGGAGCCCAGCCTGTTCTACGGTAATCTGGGCGACAATGTGATGAATACTTTCAAGAATATCGGAAAGCGTTTCACCTTTGGCGGCAACACCGGCAAGGATCAGAGGGTGTATTATTTTAACATCAAGGAGGTCATGAACAATCTGTTCGGAACCGCCAGCCCTATTCCGTTCCGTATCGTGGACAATAATATCGGGCTGGACGTGGACACTTCCGTGAAATGTAACGGACAGTACTCTTTCAAGATTACCGATCCCCTGCTGTTCTATAAGAATGTGTGCGGCAATGTGACCCAGGACTATAACAAGTCCGAGCTGCTGGGTACGCTGAAGACGGAACTGTTGACGGCGCTGCAGCCCGCTCTGGCCAAGATATCCGCCATGGGTATCCGCTACTATGAACTGGCGGGGAACACGGAGCAGATGGCGGCTGCACTGAATGAAGTGCTGAGTGAGAAATGGAGCAATCTGCGGGGTATCGAGATCGTATCTATCGGTTTCAACAGCGTGAAGCTTCCGGAAGATGACGAGAAGATGATAAAGGAGCTGCAGAAGACAGCAGTGCTGCGCAATACCAACATGGCGGCGGCCACTTTGGTAGGCGCGCAGGCGGAGGCCATGAAGGCCGCGGCTTCCAACACCGCTACCGGTCCCATGATGGCTTTTGCGGGCATGAATATGGCAAACCAGGCGGGGGGATTTGACGCCAACGCGCTGTACGCCATGGGAGCGCAACAGCAGGCGGCGGGGCAGCCCGTTCAGCAGGCTCCGGCCCGACAGTCCATGCAGCAGTCTCCCCATATGCAGTCCCCGGTTCTGGGATGGACCTGCAGCTGCGGCAAAAAGGACAATATGGGAAAGTTCTGTGAGGAGTGCGGCAGCAAGAAACCGGAGAATGCCGGTTGGACCTGTACCTGCGGTACGGTAAATCAGGGCAAGTTCTGTATGCAGTGCGGCAGCAAAAAGCCTGCGGGCGCGTCCCTCTATAAATGCGACAAGTGCGGTTGGGAGCCGGAAGATCCCGCCCATCCGCCCAAGTTCTGTCCGGAGTGCGGGGATATATTTGACGACAGCGACATCGTGTCATAGAGAATCCCGGTAAGGCAGATAAGCGCTGGCGGGGCCACCATGGCTGCGCCGGCGTTTTTGCGCGAAAGCGGGGTATAACGGTCAGGGCGGAGCGGGTATAACGCTGGAGATTAGTGCGGAGTGTGGAGGTAGACTGTCGACATGAGCGGAAAAACAATAGGAATAATCATTGTGCTGGTACTGCTGCTGGCGCTGGCAGGGGTGATTTATCTGGCCTACCGCAAGATCAGCGGCACGGTAAAGAGTTACAGCCGGATGATCTTCGGAACGGAGGACGTATTGAAGGGCGTACAGCAGATGGAAGCGGAATATGCCAAAACGCCCAAGTCCGTATCTTCCGCCACGGGACTGTATTTGCCCGGCATTATGAAGGATTTTCCCGAGTTTCATCTGGAGGAGATGAAGAGCAGGGCGCAGAATGTGCTGACTTCCTATCTGCGCGGCGTGGACGGCGGCAACAGTCACCTGCTCACGGAGGGAACCCGGGAACTGCGGGACAAGCTGGACATGCGGATCGGTATGCTGCGAAACGCGGGAATCCGGGAACATTATGAGCGGATCAGGGTACACAGGATCGAGATCTACAAGTACCGCAAGGACAAGGGGCGCAGCAGCATCGTGTTCCAGGCGGCGGTGGAGTATATTCACTATCAGGAGCAAAACGGCGGGGTAGTCAAAGGGCGCAAAGACCGGATGGAGCAGGGCAAGTACAATGTGGAGGTCAGCTATATCCAGGACGTGGAGCTGGTGGAAAATTCATCGGATATGGGGCTGGCCATGGTGTGCCCCAACTGCGGCGCGCCGCTGCCGGCTCTGGGGGCCAAGACCTGCGCCTACTGTGACAGTCCGGTGCTGGAGCTGAATCTCAGGGCGTGGAACTTTACGGATGTGGAAACGGCGGAACGGTAGGGCTGCCATCTGTCCGTATTGCCCCGGCGGGCGGCGGAGTTATGGAAAAACAGTGCAAAGACCGATGCTATATATGGATTGAACCTTCGCGATGTGGAGAATGATAAGAATATGAGTATATATGATACCTTAAACAAAGAACAGAAAGAGGCGGTTATGACCACAGAGGGGCCGCTTCTGTTGCTGGCGGGGGCGGGCTCCGGCAAGACCCGGGTGCTGACCCACAGGATCGCCTATCTGATAGACGAAGCGGGCGTCAATCCCTGGAATATTTTGGCCATCACTTTTACCAACAAGGCTGCCGGGGAGATGCGGGAGAGAGTGGATCATATCGTAGGATTCGGCGCGGATCAGGTGTGGGTGTCCACATTCCACTCCACCTGCGTGCGCATCCTGCGCAGATATATTGACAAGCTGGGGTTTGACAACCATTTTACGATCTATGACACGGACGACCAGAAGACCGTTATCAAGGATGTGTGCAAGCGGCAGATGATCGACACCAAGATGCTGAAAGAGCGGGCGGTACTGTCCGCAATTTCTTCCGCCAAAAATGAGCTTATCTCTCCCAAGGAGTATGAGCTGCAGGCCATGGGGGATTTTCAGAAAAAAAAGATCGCGGCCTGTTATAAGGAGTATCAGCGGGAACTGAAAAAGAGCAACGCTCTGGATTTTGACGATCTGCTGGTCATGACGGTGGAGCTGTTAAAGAGCTGTCCGGAGGTATTGAATCAGTATCAGGAGCGTTTCCGCTATATCATGGTGGACGAGTATCAGGATACCAACACGGCGCAGTTTGAACTGATCCGGCTGTTGGCGGACAAGTACCGCAACCTCTGTGTGGTGGGGGACGACGATCAGTCCATCTATAAGTTTCGCGGTGCCAATATCCGCAATATTCTGGATTATGAGAAGATATATCCCGAGGCCAAGGTCATCAAACTGGAGCAGAATTACCGCTCCACCGGCAATATTCTGGATACGGCCAACGCCGTGATACGCAACAACAGGGGACGCAAGGAGAAGACGCTGTGGACTGCCCGGGATCAGGGCAGCAGGATTCATTTCCGCCAGTTTGACAATGGCTATGAGGAGGCGGAGTATATCTCGGACGACATCGCGGCCCGCGTGAGAAAAGGGGAGATCCGGTACGGCGACTGCGCCATACTCTACCGCACCAACGCCCAGTCAAGGTCGCTGGAGGAGCGGCTGGTAACGGACGGTATGCCTTATAACATAGTGGGCGGGATCAATTTCTATGCCCGGCGTGAGATCAAGGATATCCTGGCTTATCTGAAGACCATTGACAACGGCAGGGACGATCTGGCGGTAAAGCGCATCATCAATGTACCCAAACGGGGAATCGGCAACGCCACACTGGACAAGGTACAGAGTTATGCGGATATGCGGGGCATCACCTTTTATCAGGCTCTGGAGCAGATGGATCAGATCACCAGCCTGGGCAGAGCGGCCACCAAGTTGGAACCCTTTGTAAAGATGATTCAGGTTTTTAAAGCCAAGGCAAAATATTACGGCGTTGTGGACATGATTCATGAGATCATGGATACCATAGATTATGGCACATATCTGCAGGACTTGGACGATGGGGACAGCAATGACAGGATGGAGAATGTGGAAGAGTTTCTCAGCCGGGCCGTGTATTACGAACAGACACATGACGAGATATCTCTGAGTGAGTTTTTGGAGGAGATCGCGCTGGTGGCGGATATTGACAGTCTGGAGAACGGGACGGACCGCATTTTGCTGATGACGCTGCACAGCGCCAAAGGGCTGGAATTCCCCTGCGTATATCTGGCCGGTATGGAGGACGGGCTGTTTCCTGGGTATCTGACCATCAATTCAGATGACCCGGGGGATCTGGAGGAGGAGCGCAGACTGGCCTATGTGGGAATCACCAGAGCCCAGGAGGAGTTGACGCTTACCTATGCCAGATGCCGGATGATCCGGGGAGAGAACCAGTATAATCCCGTGAGCCGTTTTGTGCAGGAGATACCCAGGGAACTGCTGGATAATACCATTCCCCGCGGAGGAGTTCCCAATGGAGGAATTGATGTTTCTTATGGAGGCTCTTTAGGGCAGGGGAGTGCTGCCGGAATCGGTGATTTCCGTCCCAAGGCTATTCTGCGGCCCAGGGTGACGCCCAAAGAAAGTAAGCCCTATATCGCTCAAGGCATCGGAAGTCTGAACAAGATAGCCGGAATCACAAAAGGGGACAGCATGGAGACTCTTGGAGACCTTGAGTATCGCCAGGGAGACCGCGTAAAGCATCTGAAATACGGAGAGGGCACTGTGGAACAGATTGTCAGGGAACCTCGGGATTATAAAGTCACGGTGATTTTTGACAGGGCCGGACAGAAAATAATGTACGCGTCCTTTGCAAAACTAAAAAAAGTGTAGTAAATTGATCGCATTTGTGGTATTCTATAGTTGATAGCATATCAGAAAGGAAGATTGTGATATGAATTTAACAGAGTTGAAGAAACTGAGTGAGCTGCTGGGCAGCAAAAAGGAAGAGGAAAAGAAAGGAAACGTGCTGGTGTGGATTCTGGCGATCATCGGTGTGGTTGCGGCTGTAGCTGCCATTGCCTATGCGGTGTACCGCTATTTCACCCCTGCGTATCTGGAAGACTTTGAAGACGACTTCGAGGACGAGTTCGAGGACGAGGACGAGGACGATGAGGAGGATATCTTCGAGGACGAGGGAGATAACTAGCACACGGCAGGGTGGCGTTAAAGTGATGCCCATATTATGCGGAGTTGCACTTCTAAATACCAATTAGAGCGGTACTGCGGACAAAGTCGGCGGTATGCATGCAGAGATATGTTTGATAGAATACACTCAAATATTGATTGGTATGCCAGCTGAAACGGGTGTAGGGGTATAAGCATGAAAAAAGGACAGGTGTATACAGGAATCGTAGAGCGCGTGGAGTTTCCCAATAAGGGCATCGTCAGAGCCGGGGAGGAAACCTGCGTGGTAAAGAACAGCCTGCCCGGACAGAAAGTTTCTTTCCTCGTTAATAAGGTTAGACATGGGAAGGCGGAGGCCAGACTTTTGGAGGTGATAGAATCGTCCCCTCTGGAGACTGGCGATCCGTGTTCCCATTTTGGCTTGTGCGGAGGCTGTACCTATCTGTCTCTGCCTTATGAGGAACAACTGCAGATCAAGGAGCGGCAGGTTAAGGAACTGCTGGAACGGGCGCTAAGTAAGCAGGAAGAGTCCTGGCAGTGGGAGGGTATAAAGGGTAGCCCTCAGCCTTGCGAATACAGAAATAAAATGGAGTTTTCTTTTGGGGACGAGGTGAAAGACGGTCCGCTGTCTCTTGGAATGCACAGACGGGGTAGTATGTATGATGTGGTGCATGTACATGATTGTAAGATCGTGGATGAAGACTACAGGCGGATATTGAAGGCGGTGCTGGGCTATTTTCAGGCTATGGGCACGGGATTTCATCATAAGATGCGGCACGACGGATTTCTGCGCCATCTGCTGGTGCGCAAGGCGGCCAGGACGGGAGAGATCCTGGTGGCGCTGGTGACGTCCTCCCAGGCTCCCCGGGGCGGTATATACGGGCAGCAGGGAGATATGGGAGAGATACGGGCGCTGACAGAAGGATTTTGTCAGTGCCTGCTGGAGCTGCAAAAACGCGGGGAACTGGACGGTGTTTTGACGGGTATATTACATATTACCAACGACTCTCTGGCGGATGTGGTGCAGAGTGACCGCACGGATATTCTGTTCGGACGGGACTACATCTATGAGGAGTTGCTGGGACTGAGGTTTAAGATATCTACGTTTTCTTTTTTCCAGACCAATACCTACAGCGCCGAAGTGCTGTATGAGACGGCCAGGGAATATGTGGGAAAAGCGGGAGATCAGACAGATGCGTGTAACCGGGCGGCGGGGGATACTGCCGTGGAAAGTTCAAGGCCGGGCAGAGGGAAACTGCTCTATGACCTGTACAGCGGAACGGGCACTATCGCTCAGCTGATGGCAGCGGCGGCAGACCGTGTCATCGGCGTGGAGATCGTTGAGGAGGCTGTGGAGGCTGCCCGGGAGAACGCGGCGTTAAACGGGTTACAGAACTGTGAATTCATAGCCGGGGACGTGCTGAAGGTGCTGGACGAGCTGACGGAGAAACCGGATATGATCGTTTTGGACCCGCCTCGGGACGGCATCCATCCCAAGGCCTTGCCCAAGATCATCGGTTACGGTGTGGAGCGGATCGTGTATATCTCCTGCAAACCCACCAGTCTGGCCAGGGATTTGGAGGCGTTCCTGGAGGGCGGGTATCGTGTGGAGCGGGCCGTGGCGGTGGATCAGTTCCCTTGGACGGCAAATGTGGAGACGGTGTGTTTGCTGTCCAAACCAGATGCCGGGCATTATAATTGAGGTAAGCATAATTGTGGCTTTATCGGGAGAGGATCAAAAGTGTCTGTCAGAGAAAGAAACAGCAATTATAGTATTGCTGATTTGGTGAATGGCCGGTGGTCGATGTCTACGCTTTAGTATTTTCTGCGGCATACCTGAAAAAAACAATCCAGAACAGTACTCCGGCCAAGGCCAGCGCACAGCCCAGGCCGCTGTAGAACACGGCTATGAAAACGTCCGGCACCAGTCCGGACGAGCGCAGCCAGATGCCGCCGCTCATCATCACTGCCATGATGCAATAGGACTTAATATCAAAGAAGTGCCACAGGGGCCGATATTCCTCCGGGTATCCTTTTATCCGTTTGGTATGCTTTATGCTCATCTTAAAAAACATCAACCCGAAAGCGCAGAATACCGCCAGGGATAACAGCAGGTGAACCCATGTGATCCGCTGCAGCAGCCGGTAAGAGAGAATGCCCAGCCTGGCTACATTCAGGCCGGCGATCAGCCATACGCATCCGGCAACTGCCAGCAATGTGCGTTTTTTTACATGGTAAAAAGGATGCCTGCGCATAGGTTTACCTCCCGTTTGCGGCTGTTTTTCTCAGGGAGAGCAGCAGCAAAACGATTCCGGTGCCGGTCAGGATATGTCCGATGCCCGCCATACCGGAAATGGCAGCCGACGCGCCGGAGGAAAGGGTAAGTCCCAGCACCTGGGTCACACCCCGAACCAACAGCATGACGCCGGTCAGCGGTACTCCTATGTTGTATATCCACATAAAGGCCCGGAACATCCTGCTCTCTGTCAGGTCGCAATGAACCGAGAACAGAGCTATCAACAGAAATATCAGCATTCCTAACAGGAATAGATGCGTATGTACTTTTCCAAGCGCCGTCGCGCCTGTAAAACCGTTGAATTTGGTGAATTCACGGTAGAAGACGCCGCCGGCCATGGCGGCAACGGCATAGTACAGAGAGAGATTTAAGTATTTTTTCATATGGCTATATTCCTTTCTGTTTATAGGTAAATTACCCGGTGTATCATATCGATCAATATAGTGCAGCTTTCGTTTTTTCTTATCAGGAGCAGCAGAATATTATCTAACACAAAATCAATAAAGGCGGACTGCGGGAAGGACGGAGAAAATGCTGTCTCATTGACTTGCGGATCTGCCTGCAGCGCTGCCAGCATTCCGGCCTTCATATGGTCAAAATATTGTTCCATGGTGCTTTTTGCCTGCCCTTCTTTTGATTTGGCGAAGGCGGCGGAGTGGGCCGTGATAAAATGGGGATATTTGACTGCTCCGTTTTTGGCACGATCAAACAGGCGATTTACGTAAGCGGGAAATGACTCCACGGTTTCCCGGCCTTCGTCTCCGTGAAAGATTTCTTTCCAGATGCTTTCCACCGTAGCGATCAGCAAATCATCTTTATTGGAGTAATAATTGTACAGAGTCCCCGGGGCGATGCCGCATTGTTCTGCTACCCGGCGCATTGTGAGCGTCTCAAGCCCCTGGGTGGCTGCAATCTGATGGCACACCTGTATAATGGTTTCTTTAGACGTAGCTTCCTGGTTCATCCAGTGTCCCTCCAACATGAACGATGTTCATTATAGCATAAAAATCCAGCTTACTCAATAGAAAATGAAATATTATAAAAATGTTATATTTTGCTTGACAATCTATTTCCAATATGTTAATTTCATATCAAAGCAAAAGATTTCCAAGGATTAATCCTGTAAAGCGGTTTACCGCATCTGATGAACGTCTTGTTCTCTTTTTGAAATCCTGCTTTTATTTTCCCGGATATAAAAATTAATAAAGCAGGAGAAGAGAACGCAGAGATCATTTTCTCTTTCTGCTACGTGCTTAAGGAGGAATGTAAATGGACAATGCGGTAAAAACTCCGTTAGAGGAATTGAACCTGACAGACAGGTTTTTGTTTGCTGAAACCATGGATGAGCCGGAGGCATATGAGGCCATGGTGAGTATCCTGTTAGAAAATGAAATAGAGCTGCTGGAGCGAGCTCAGACGGAGAAGGAACTGCGGGTCTCTCCCGAACTGCGGGCGGTACGGTTAGATGTGGTCGGTATGGACAAGGATGGACAGGTCTATTTTACCGAAATGCAGAAGACGGATACCAAGAATTTAGAGAAGAGGAGCCGATATTATCAAGCGCAGCTGGATGTGTCTCTGCTGGAGCCGGGATGCAGTAACTTTAATGATTTAAATGACAGTTGCATGATTTTGGTAGCGCCCTTTGATCTGTTTGGCTATGGATTGTATCGGTATACTTTTGTCGGACAGTGCAAGGAGATTCCGGGTCTTACGCTGCGGGATGGAGCCATGAGAATTTTTATCAACACCCATGGAACTGACAGGGAGAATTTTTCTCGGGAATTTTTGGATTTTATGGAATATATTAACGATACCAGAGATGTGGTAGCTGGCCGAAGCGAGAGTCTTCGGTTGAAACTGATTCACAGCAAGGTGGAGAAAATCCGCCGTTCTGAGAAATGTGGGGTGAAATATATGCAGAGATGGGAAGAGATTGCGTACGCGCGTCAGGACGGACACAGTGCCGGCTATGAAGAAGCACGCAGGGAGGGGATATTGCGGGATGTCACCGTTGTCTGTAAGAAACTGGTAAAAGGAAAAAGCGAGGAACAGATTGCGGACGAACTGGAGCAGGAGCCGGAAAAAGTATCCCGGATATGCTGTATTGCGAAAAAATATGCCCCTGTATACAATCCGGACATAATATGGCAGGAATTAGTTGACGGCATTAAGTAGCCCGTTGCGGAGTCCTGTATAGGAAATCCCAATCCTCCATAAGCTATAGTTTATTCTATGGCATGGAGGATTTTTTTATGAGAAAATCACTTTGGACAGACACGGTGACGCTGCCGGAGCGGGAAGCGCTGCAGGGGGATGTGAAAACGGAAGTGCTGGTCATTGGCGGAGGTATATGCGGAATCCTCTGCGCGTATCTGCTGAAAAAGGCAGGGGTGGACTGCCTGTTGGTGGAGGGAGACAGGATTGCCGGAGGTATCACGGCAAACACTACGGCCAAGGTTACTTCCCAGCATGGGCTGATCTATGACCGGATGACACATGCTCTGGGACAGGAGCAGGCCCGGGTCTATCTGGAGGCCAATGAGAAAGCGCTGGAAAAATTCCGGGAGCTTTGCGCGCAGATTGACTGCGACTGGGAGGAACAGACTGCTTTTGTGTATTCCAGATCGGATCGTGAGAAGATTGAGCGTGAGGTACAGGCTGTAAATGCTCTGGGTTTTCCGGCGGAGTTTGTCTCCCGGCTCCCGTTACCGTTCTCCGTGGAGGGAGCGGTAGCATTCCCCCGTCAGGCACAGTTCCATCCGCTTAAGTTTTTGGAGGGAATTATCCGGGATCTGCCTATATATGAGCATACTTTCGTAAAAAATATAGAGGGTCACACGGCGGTCACTTCCCATGGAAAGATACAGGCGGATCAGTTCATCGTAGCCACACATTTTCCCTTTATCAACCGGCATGGCAGCTATTTTATGAAACTATACCAACAGCGCTCCTATGTGCTGGCTCTGGAGCAGGCGGCCCGATTGGGCGGCATGTATATTGACGAGGCCCAGGGAGGCTTGTCTTTTCGCAGCTATGGGGATCTGCTTTTGCTGGGAGGAGGCGGCCACCGCACAGGCAAGAAGGGTGGCGGCTGGGCGGTTTTGGAGGAATTTGCCTCTGAAACGTATCCTCGGTCTATAGTTAAATACCGTTGGGCCGCGCAGGACTGTATGAGCCTGGACGGACTACCCTATATCGGACGGTACAGCGCCGGGACAAAGAATATGTTTGTAGCTACCGGATTTCAGAAGTGGGGGATGACTACCTCTATGGCGGCGGCGCTGCTCCTCTGCGATCTGGTACAGGGCAGGGATAATGCATGGGCGAAGGTATTCTCCCCCAGCCGCAGTATGATAAAGCCTCAGCTGTTTCTAAATGCTTTGGAGGCGACGGCAAATCTGCTCACGCCGTCCTTGAAACGCTGTCCTCATATGGGATGTGCCCTGAAGTGGAATGTCCGGGAACGCACCTGGGATTGCCCCTGTCATGGCTCGCGGTTTGAGCGGGACGGGGCGCTGATCGACAATCCGGCCAAGAGGGGATGTAAATGTCTGGGGAACGGTGATAAATAGAGATGCCCGTATTAAAAACGAGCATTTCCCTGACTGATTGTATTCGGGAACAGACCGGATGCAATAGTAGAGGAAGAGCTGTGGACGGAGAATTGGAGTCGGTCTTTGGCGGGGAAAGTGCATGGGAACATTCCAATGGGCGGTTTGTGCCATCGGTATAAAGCAGCATGCATTTTTCCCGATATAATACATAGCAACGGAAAAAGAAGCGCAATAACCGGCAACGGGTCGAGGAGGACAACATGAGGATTACGACACAGATGTTAAATGAAACGGCGAGGAAGACGGGTGTACCGATCAATAATACCTCGCTGCTGAACCATATTAACGGTGGTTCGGACGGCGATCTGCTCAAGGTTTTGAACAAGGGAAAAACCAACGGGGCGGACACAAAGCAGAAGAGCAACTATGAGAAATTGGAGAAGGAGGCCGATGGGCTGAAAAAGAAAGCGGACAGCCTCGCGGCAAAGGGAGAGGAGTCTCTGTACGCGAAAGCCCGGGAGAGCGGGGATCTGACAGAGCTGTGCAAGGAGGCCCAGGAGTTGGCGGAGAGCTTTAACAATACGATGAAGATCTTGCAGTCTTCCCCTGAGTCATTGAATAAATATTACGCCCAGATGTTGCAGGAGGCGGCGGAGGATAACGGTGAGGCTCTGGCTGCTATCGGAATAACCATATCCAAGGACGGCAAGGCTACAGTGGACAGTGACAAGCTGAAAGCGGCGGATGTTGACGCGCTGGAGAAAGCGCTGGGTTCCTCCAATGACTTCACTGCCAAGGTTTCGTTTTTGGCGGGCCGGATATCCGACAACGCCCAGGCAGGCGCGAAGAGCCTTTCCAGCCAGTACGGGCGGAGCGGCAGCCTTCTCTCTTCGGCGGACGGCAAATACAGTTTTTGGGGTTAAATAATTTCGCAGACATAATGACAAACATATGAAACGTCCCGGAGACATCAGATTTCCGGGACGTTTTTACGCGGATATAAAAGTTTATGGCGGCAGCAACACGGTTTTGCGCAGGGCTGCGGAAGAAAATGATTGAGCTGTGGCGCAATATATGCTACCATATTCTCACATATAAAACAGGCCATCAACAGGCGTATTTGAGAGACTGGCCCGGCGAGAAAGCGTGGATCATCAGGAGGATTTACCATGATATATACCGTAACCTTTAACCCTGCCATCGATTATATGGTGCATGTGGAAGATATGCGGATAGGAGATATAAACCGTCTTACCTCAGAGGAGATATATTGCGGAGGAAAAGGGATCAACGTCTCGCTGGTACTGCGCGAGTTGGGGATTCCCTCCCGTGCGATGGGATTTGTGGCCGGATTTACGGGAAAGGCGTTGGAGGAAGGGATTTCCCAGAGCGGTATTGAGACCGACTTTGTTCATCTGGAAAAGGGCTGTACCCGGATCAATGTGAAGATCCGGTCAGGGCAGGAGACAGACCTTAACGGCCAGGGGCCGGAGATCGACGAAAAAGCGCTGGCTCTGCTCTATAAAAAGCTGGATAAAATACAGGACGGCGATGTGTTGGTACTGGCGGGCAGCATACCCGGCAGTCTGCCGCCGAATATCTATGAAGACATATTGGCTCATCTGTCACGAAAGGAGATCAAAACGGTGGTAGACGCCGCAGGGGATCTTCTGGTGAATGTGCTGAAATATAAACCGTTTTTGGTGAAACCCAATCATCATGAGCTGGGTGAGATATTTGGAAAAGAGCTTTCCAGTATGGATGAGATCGTGAACTATGCAAAAAAAATCAGGGATATGGGGGCTGTGAATGTGCTGATCTCCATGGCCCAGGACGGTGCGGTGCTGGTGAACGAGTTCGGTGAAGTCCGCAGATGCGGGGTTTGCAGGGGGACATTGGTGAGCTCGGTGGGCGCGGGCGACTCCATGGTGGCGGGATTTATCGCGGGCTTGACAAAAGGGGATTACAGGTACGCGCTGAAATTGGGCACTGCCGCGGGGGGAGCCACCGCTTTTTCCAAAGGGCTTGCGAAAAAGGACGATATCTACGAATTGTTAAAGCAGTTGCTGTAAGGAAGATCCGGCGGGGGTTGGAGATGAGAAAATATGCAGGTAAAGGCGTATACGGCGCTGTCGCAATGGGGAAGATCGCCGTTTTCAAAAGAGATGAGACTGTTGTGAAACCGCGTCATGCGGAGGACGTTTTGCATGAAAAAGCAAGGCTGGCAGAGGCCCGGACAGCCGCCGTGAAGCAGCTGCAAGAGATATATGGCAGGGCGCTGCGGGAAGTGGGCGAGGCCGATGCCCGGATATTTGACATCCACATGATGCTGCTGGAAGATGTGGGCTACAACGACTATATCAATAATATAATAGAGAGCCGACAGGTGAACGCGGAATACGCGGTGTCAGCGGCAGCGGATTATTTTGCGGGTATGTTTGCCTCTATGGAGGATGACGACATGAGAGCCAGGGCGGCGGATGTGAGAGATATTTCGGATCGTCTGATCGCCAATCTCAGGGGGAAGAGCGTCAGGCAGCGGGAATCGGCGGAAAAGGTGATCCTCTGCGCCACGGATCTGTCCCCCAGCGAAACGGTATCTTTGGACAGAGAAAAAATCCTGGCATTTGTGACGGCGCATGGCTCCGTAAGCTCTCATACGGCAATCCTGGCCCGCAGTATGGGCATACCGGCAGTCGTGGGTGTGGGCGACGCTTTTCTCGCGGAGGTATCGGAGGGCAGCAGGGGCATTGTGGACGGATATGCGGGAGAGATCATTGTGGACCCTGACGGGGAGACCTGTAATATGTTTGCCGAAAGGCAGCAGGAGGACGAGGAGAGGAAACGGCTTTTGCAGCAGTTAAAGGGCAAGGAAAACATCACTTTAGACGGCAGAAAAGTACGGGTATTCGCCAATATCGGAGACATCCGGGATATCGATGCGGCGCTGCAAAACGATGCCGGGGGCATCGGTCTTTTTCGCAGTGAATTCCTGTATCTGGAGAACAGGGATTACCCCACTGAGGAGCAGCAGCTTTCCGCCTATAAGAAAGTGCTGGAGAATATGGGCGGCAAGAAGGTGATCATTCGGACCCTGGATATCGGCGCGGATAAGCAGGCAGATTACTTTGGGCTGAAAAAAGAGGAGAATCCAGCTTTGGGATACCGTGCCATAAGGATATGTCTTACCAGGCCGGAGATCTTTAAGACGCAGCTGCGGGCTCTGTACCGCGCCTCCGTATACGGCAATATGGGTATACTGTTCCCCATGATCGCCAGTGTGGCGGAACTGGAAAAAGTATTGGAAATGTGCCGGGAAGTGAGGGAGGAGTTGGACGCTCAGGGGGTGCTATACTCTTCCGATGTGGAGCTGGGGATTATGATCGAGACCCCCGCCGCGGCCATCATCAGCGACAGACTGGCTCCCATGGTGGATTTTTTCAGCGTGGGCACCAATGATCTGACTCAGTACACTCTGGCATGCGACAGGCAGAACCCGGATATCCAGGCATTTGTGGACCCCCATCACGAGGCGGTTCTGCGACTGATCGGGATGAGCGCCGACAATGCCCATCTGTATGGGGCTTGGATTGGCATCTGCGGCGAGCTGGCGGCGGACACGAGCCTGACCGAGACATTTCTGCGCATGGGCATCGATGAACTGTCCGTAGCCCCGTCTTTTGTTCTTAAGCTGCGGGATAAGGTGCGCAGTCTGGATCTGTCTCTATAAATAGGTGAAATATGATAACAGGGATACCGTGGACTGCCAACGCGAGGGAGAAAGCGGTTTGGGCTGAGTTTAGCGGAGTATAAGCTTTTTATGCCGGGGAGTCCCGGACAGACGCCGGAGATTCGTATTGTGTGGCGGCTGCGAAACTATCAAGGATAACAATTTTTAGAGAGAGTCTGGCGCGGGCCAGGCTCTTTTTAGGGCCAGACGCTTTTTAAAAAATAAAATGGGAGGAGACATATACAGAATTTTTCAGATATCCTATAATAGCCCGTATACGGGCTACATACCTAAATAGCATTATGTACAATTTTGATAAGGTAAACGTAGGAAAATGGATGGAGACAGGATGAAGGCTCAGGAAGCGCTGGTTAAGAGAATCAATGGGCTGTGTAAAAAACACCAGATCTCTGTTAATCGTCTTGCGACACTGGCCGGCATGAATCCTTCCACTATGAAAAATATTGTATATGGGCTCAGTCGGAACACAGGCATTGAGACGGTTGCGAAGATATGCTGCGGTCTGAATATGACGGTGGCGGATTTTTTTGAAGACGAGGTGTTCCGCAGGATAGATCAGGAGGCGGATTAGTCGGGTTAGAATACGGCAGACAGGGCCGGCGGTATGCGTGGAAAAGGCAAGTGTAACGGTAAAAGGGAAAAGAATGCATAATAATTGTTTGGGGAGACCTCCTCCGGCAGATATGTAATCGTGTGGAATCAACACAACGCCGGATTAAAATCATTGACAGGAGGGGAACATATGAATAGAACAGCGGCAGTTCATATTGCCTATATGGGATATCAGGCCCAGAATATGCTGCTGGAGGTGCAGTTTCATCAGGACGGCAGGAGGTATTGTTACCGGGAGGTGCCGGAGGAACTTTGGTATCGCATGAAACAGGCCAGCTCCATTGACCGTTTTTTTAATACATTTATACTGAATCAATTTGAAGAGCAAATAAGGGGCTTGTAAAACAGGCCCTTTTTCCCTTGAAAAATCCTTTTTTTCATGTTAATATAATTTTGAAGTTTTTCTTTTAACAGAAGGGTTGGTATGCTATAATGGAAAATGAACGGAGTTTCCAGGGGGATGCCAGACGCCGGAGAGTACGGCGATTGAAAAGGATGATCGTTCTGACAGCGCTGATGTGGATGATTCTTCCCGTGGGACTTAGCATAGTACTCTTTGGAAAGGTAAGGGCGTTAAACGGGCAGCTGGTGGAGACGCAGGGGTATCTGCAGCGGATGGAGGAGGCGATAGCCCGGCAGGAACAGGCAGCCGGTGAAGAGCCGCCACCGGAGCAGCTCAGCAGGAAAGAGGTCATCGTGACGGCTCCCGTGGCTGGCGCGGACGGACAGAGCGAAGACGTGTCGGCGGTAGAACCGGAGGCGGCGCACAAAGTATATCTGACTTTTGACGACGGTCCCAGCAAATATACGGAAGAGATTTTGGACATCCTTGACATATATGACGTGAAAGCAACTTTTTTTGTGTTGGGCAAGGAGAATGAATATTCTATCGAGATGCTGAAGGAGATCGCGGAGCGGGGGCACACCGTTGGGATGCATTCCTATTCCCATAAATATGCGGATGTGTATCGCTCGGTGGATGATTTTTCTGCTGATTTTTATAAGATATATTCGTATATTTTGGAAAACACGGGAATACAGAGTATCTGCTACCGGTTTCCGGGGGGCAGTTCCAATACGATCAGCGATATAGACATGCATGTATTCGCGGATTTTCTGGCGGAGCACGAGATTGAATTCTATGATTGGAATGTTTCGTCCGGTGACGGAGGCAGCGTACTGTTGGATGTGGACACGCTGGTACAAAACTCCACCCGGGATATTGCGAGACATGAGACATCTATCATACTGATGCATGACGCGGCGTCCCGCTCTACCACAGTGGAGGCTTTGCCGCAGATCATAGAGAGTATTTTGGCGATGGAGGATACGGTCATACTGCCGATCACCGAGGACACCACGCCGGTTCATCATATTCATTAAGTGATAGCAGATAAAACAGAATGGAGGAAGAGAAACATGGGATTTTTCTCAGATTTAAAAGAAGATCTGTCTCAGGCGGTCAATGAGTTGATGCCCGAGGAAGAGCAGACTCCGGAGGAAGGGTTTGGAGATATCAACGAGATGCTTGAGAGAGTGGATTCCATTGTGGTTGAGGATGTGGAGCAGGAGTCGGCCGAAACAGCAGAAGACGTTGCGGAAGGAATCGGTGAGGAATTGCCGGAGACATCGGCGCAGGAGTTCTATGGACAGCTCCAGGAGCCGCCTGTAGAGGAGCTTTACGGACAGGTTCCAGAGACATCTGCACAGGAGCCTGATGGGCAGATGTCAGAGGCATCCGAGCAGGAATCCGTGGAAGAGACCACATCCGTACAGAGTCTGGAGATGGAGCTGGCGGCCGCGTTGGAGGAGCCTTCAGGCGCGGAGCAGCCCGAAACGGATATGGATCTGGAAAAGATGTTGGAGAGCGCGCTGGCAGCCAACGACATGAGCGCGGCGCCCATATATGAAGAAGAGACAGTAGCTGAAAATCAGAAGGAGACAAAGGGGGAATCAAAAGTGGCAGAGATGATTAACGCAAGGATGGTTTCGGATGAGACATCTTCTATTACGGCAGGTATGACTATCAACGGCGATGTGATTAGCGAGGGTTCGCTGGATCTGATCGGCTGTGTGAACGGCAATATCGAGATTCTGGGCAAGCTGAATGTGACCGGCTATATAAACGGCAATTCCAAGGCGGCGGAGATATACGCGGACAATGCCAAGATCAACGGTGAAGTTGTCAGCGAGGGTGCCGTGAAGATCGGTTCCAGCTCCGTAGTCATCGGCAACATTATTGCCACCAGCGCAGTCATAGCAGGCGCCGTCAAGGGCGATATCGATGTCAAAGGTCCCGTAATCCTGGATACTTCGGCTATCGTGATGGGTAATATCAAGTCCAAGTCCGTGCAGATCAACAACGGCGCGGTGATCGAGGGTATGTGTTCTCAGTGCTATGCGGAGGTGAACCCCATATCTTTCTTTGACGATTACAAGCCGGAAGTAAAGAAGGGTAAAAAGCAGGCTTAGTTCAGTGAAAGGAACGGGGAAAATATGCAGCGCATTTTGTTAAAACTGAGCGGCGAGGCTCTGGCGGGAGAGAAAAAGACCGGATTCGATGAGGAGACGGTCAAAGGCGTGGCATTACAGGTGAAACAGCTGGTGGACGATGGTATTCAGGTAGGCATCGTGATCGGCGGAGGAAATTTCTGGCGCGGGCGTTCCAGTGAGAATATTGACCGCACCAAGGCCGATCAGATCGGTATGCTGGCAACGGTGATGAACTGTATCTATGTGTCGGAAATCTTCCGTTCCGTGGGGATGATGACAGGAATTTTGACTCCTTTTGAATGCGGTTCGTTTACAAAGCTATTTTCCAAGGACAGGGCCAACAAATATTTTGCCAAGGGTATTGTAGTCTTCTTTGCCGGGGGTACGGGACATCCCTATTTCTCCACGGATACCGGCGTGGTACTGCGGGCCATTGAGGTGGATGCGGATGTGATCCTGCTGGCCAAATCCATAGACGGAGTTTACGATGATGACCCCAACAAGAATCCGGCGGCCAGGAAATACGATGAAGTGCCGATAGACGAAGTGATCGCCAAAAATCTACAGGTGGTGGATATGACAGCTTCCATAATGGCAAGGGACAACAGGATGCCCATGTGGGTATTTGGCTTAAATCAGGAAAACAGTATTGTGAACACGGTGAAGGGTAAATTTGACGGTACCAAAGTCACCGTATAAAAACCAAATGCAATGACACGGACAGAGTCTGTGTTATGCGGAAAGAGGCAAGTATGGATGCGAGATTGCAACAGTATGACGATAAAATGAGAAAGGCATATGAGTATCTGGAGTCCGACTACGGCACGATCAGAGCAGGGCGCGCCAATCCTCATGTGCTCGACAAGATACGTGTGAACTATTACGGTACACCTACGCCGATTCAGCAGGTGGGTAATGTGACGGTGCCTGAGGCGCGGATCATTCAGATTGCTCCATGGGAGAGAAATATGCTGAAAGAGATCGAGAAGGCCATTCAGACCTCCGATCTGGGGATTAATCCTTCCAACGACGGCAGCGTGATCCGTCTGGTATTTCCGGAGTTGACAGAGGAGCGCAGAAAGGATCTGGTCAAGGAAGTCAAGAAGAAAGCTGAGGAGGGTAAGGTTGCGGTGCGCAACATCCGCAGAGACGGCAACGATTCCCTTAAGAAACTGGCCAAGACAGAGATTTCCGAGGACGAGATCAAGCAACTTGAAGAAAGCCTGCAGAAACTGACAGACAAGTATATCAAGGACATTGATGCTCTGATGGAGGTAAAATCCAAGGAGATCATGACCGTATAAGCGATGTGACACAGCACAATGGATAGTGGGGAGGGACAGTCGTCATCCGGCGGGGTGGGACTGCTCCCTTTCCATGCATTTACGGGTATACATGGACTGACGGAATATGCCAAGCCATGTCTGTAATATTCATGAGCGTAGGGATGAGGGAGCGAAGAGAGCATGACAGAGAATGACAAAGAGGGATGGAAGATCCCGCCACATGTGGCAATTATTTTAGACGGCAACGGTCGTTGGGCGAAGTCCAAGGGAATGCCCCGGAACATGGGGCATGTGGAGGGAGCCAAGAATGTGGAGGTGATCTGCGAGGAGGCATACCGCATGGGAATCCAGTATCTGACGGTGTATGCCTTTTCAACAGAGAACTGGACCCGCCCCAAGGATGAGGTGGACGCGCTGATGCGCCTGCTGCGCAATTATATGAAGACCTGTCTGAAAACGGCGGAGAAAAACCGTATGTGCGTTCGGGTGCTGGGAGAGAAGTCCCGGCTGGATGAAGACATCAGGGTACGGATTCAGGAGCTGGAGGAGGCTACAAAGAATAATGACGGCCTTCATTTTCAGATTGCCATCAACTACGGAGGACGGGACGAGATCGTCCGGGCCATGCGGCATATGGGGCAGGATATCCAGAGAGGTGTGTTAGCGCCCCGGGAAATCACGGAGCACACCGTTAGCGAGTATCTGGACACGTATGATATCCCGGAACCGGATCTGCTGATCCGCACCTGCAATGAGCAGCGGATATCCAATTTTTTGCTGTGGCAATTGGCCTACACGGAATTTTACTTTACTCCGGTGGCCTGGCCAGACTTTGACAAGGGAGAATTGGCCAAGGCTATAGAGGCATATAATCATAGAGACAGGAGATATGGCAGGGTCTCCCAGGAGTGAACTTTTTCTACGAATAAAAGCGGCATCGCAGGTTATCTGTGATATGCGGAAATGAGGCAAACGAATGTTTTGGACCAGACTCTTCAGCGGTATCGTCATGGTGGTCGTAGCGCTGGCGACCATGTGGCTGGGCGGGCCTTATCTGGCAGGAATACTGCTGCTGATCTCCCTGGCGGGATTTCGGGAACTGACAAAGGCACAAAAGGTAAATACGGCGGAAAAAGGCTTTAACGGATTGGAGATTGCGGGGCTGGCAGGGGTGGTGCTCTACTATGCGGTCATGTATATCTGGCAGGACACCACACTTTTGCTGATGTGCATCGTTTTGGTGTTTATGGCGGAGATGTTTCTGTATGTGGCTCTGTTCCCCAGATATCATGCGCGACAGGTGGTCGCGGCGGTTTTCTCTTTCCTGTATGCGCCGGTGATGCTCTCTTTTATGTATATGACGAGAGCGGGACGACTGGGTATATATCTGGTGTGGCTGATATTGATAAGCTCTTGGGGATGCGATACCTGTGCTTACTGCGTGGGTAAACTGATAGGCAGAAAAAAGATTTTTCCGGTTCTCAGTCCCCACAAGTCGTTGGAGGGTTGTATAGGCGGTGTGGCCGGGGCGGCGCTGTTGGGCGGGCTTTATGCCTATTTTGTGATAGAGCCGGTGGTTCCGGACGAAAAAGTGCTGTGGGTCATTGTGTTTATCAGCGCCGTGGGCGCGCTGATGTCCATGGTGGGCGATCTGGCGGCCTCCGCCATCAAGAGAAACTACGAGATTAAAGATTACGGGAAAATCCTGCCGGGTCATGGAGGTATTATGGACCGGTTTGACAGTGTGATCGTTACGGCTCCCATGATTTATTTTCTGTCTGTGCTGCTACTCAACGCGGCAAGATAACGGGACAACGCAATATCGCAGACAGCCGGCGGCGCCGAATACAGAATGATGTAATACCACAGGCATAGTAGGCGGTATGCGGGGAAGTGGATTACGGAATGACGCAATACCGCGGGCATAGTAGGCGGTATGCGGGGAAGTGGATTACGGAATGACGCAATGCCGCGGGCATAGTAGGCGGTATGCGGGGAAGTGGATTGCTGAATGACGCAATGCCACTGGCACAGCCAGCGGTATGCAGGGAAGAGGATAGGGTAGGATGAAGAGGATAGCAATACTGGGTTCCACCGGTTCCATCGGCACACAGACCTTAGAGATCGTTAGAAATAACGGGGGGGAACTGGAGGTAGAAGCTCTGGCAGCAAGCAGCAATGTTGCCTTGATGGAGGAACAGATCAGGGAGTTCCATCCCCGGACAGTGGTCATGTGGTCTGAGGAGGCGGCAAAGGAACTGCGGATTCGTGTGGCGGACTGCAAGGTGCAGGTGCTGCAGGGTATGGACGGACTGCTGGAGATCGCAGTTATGCCGCTAGTTCAGGTATTAGTTACGGCAATTGTGGGAATGATTGGTATCAGGCCCACTATAGCGGCTATCAAGGCCGGGAAGGATATTGCTCTGGCCAACAAGGAGACATTGGTATGCGCGGGGCATATCATTATGCCTCTGGCCCGAGAGTGCGGCGTGTCCATATTGCCTGTGGACAGCGAACACAGCGCCATCTTTCAATCGCTGAACGGAGAACCCAGAGAGAGGATCAGCAGGATACTTCTAACTGCCTCGGGAGGGCCTTTTCGCGGAAAAACAAGGGATCAATTGGAACAGATTAAGCCGGAGGACGCTTTGAAACATCCGAACTGGAACATGGGGAGAAAGATCACGATAGATTCTTCCACGCTGGTAAATAAAGGGCTGGAGGTTATGGAGGCTAAATGGCTGTTTGATGTGGAGCCTTCCCGGATACAGGTAGTGGTGCATCCCCAGAGTATCATTCACTCCATGGTGGAGTTTATTGACGGAGCGGTGATTGCCCAGCTGGGAGTGCCGGATATGAAACTCCCTATTCAGTACGCTCTGACTTATCCGGACAGAACAGAGATGCGGGGCAACCGGGTTGACTTTTTCGACTTGGGCAGCGTGACCTTTGAGAAACCGGACATGGAGACGTTTCAAGGATTAAAACTGGCTTATCGGGCGCTGGAGCTGGGAGGCAGTATGCCCACGGTATACAATGCCGCCAATGAGAGGGCCGTAGCGCTGTTTTTGGAGCGCAGGATCGGATATTTGCGGATACCGGAGTTGATACAGAGCTGTATGGAACATCATACGATGGTGGAGGAACCCGATGTGGAGCAGATTCTGGCAGCCGAACAGAGCGTATATGACTATATAGGAGAGTTGGTGTGAGAACGGTATGACAACATTGATGACGTTTGTTTTATTTATCCTTATATTTGGCGTGGTGGTGATCTCACATGAATTCGGGCATTATCTGATCGCCAAAGCCAACGGTATACATGTGGTGGAATTTGCCATCGGTATGGGTCCCACTATTTTTTCCTGGAAAAAGAGGGAGACCAAATATTCCGTCAAACTGCTGCCTTTAGGCGGCGCCTGTATGTTTGAGGGGGAGGATGGTCTGAATACCCAGGAGGGTGAGAACACGGAGGGTTCCTTCCTTCACGCGAAGGTTTGGTCCAGAATATCCACAGTGCTGGCCGGGCCGGTATTCAACTTTATTCTTGGGATCATTATCGCTCTGATCCTGGCGGGGGTGATGGTGTTTTACGACCCGGTGATATCCGATGTGATAGACGGGGGAGCCGCCCAACAGGCGGGGCTTCAGGCAGGGGATGTGATCACGGCGCTGAACGGGGAAAAGGTGTATCTGCGGGATGAGGTGACACTGTTTAACCGTGTCAACAACGGCAGGGAGTTCACTCTGGAATATGAGAGAGACGGACAGCGTTACACAGTCACCATGATCCCCACGTTGAATGAGGCCACTGGCGGCTATGCCATGGGTATCTATATCGGTGAGCCATTGAAAGCCGAAGGGCTGAACGTACTGAAATACGCATGGTATGAGATACGGTATTGCGTCCGCTCTACATGGCAGAGCCTGGGACTGATGCTGCGCGGGCAGGTGAAGAGGGACGAGGTGGCCGGTCCGGTGGGAATCGCCGTCAATGTGGTGGGCAAGACCTATACCCAGGCAAAGCAGTACGGCTGGGAGACGGTAGCTCTGAACATGGGGTATATCACATTGCTGCTGACGATCAATCTTGGAATTCTGAATCTGCTGCCCATTCCCGCGTTGGACGGGGGCAGGCTGGTGTTTTTGCTGGTAGAGGTGGTCAGAGGTAAGCCGGTGCCGCCGGAAAAAGAAGGCATGGTACACTTTATCGGCTTGGTGTTCTTTATGATTTTGATGGCAGTTGTATTCTTTAACGATCTTCGGAATATTTTCGGTTTCTAATTTTCTGTTGGGATTCCGCCGGATCAGAGGGTCTTCTCTGACCGGCGGGAGAGACCTGTTGTGAAACGGATATGGGGATTTCTCCCGCATTTCAAGTAAAAATTATTGAATTATTTCCGCATTGGCGCTATTACACTTGTACTGATGTGTGTATTGGCATCAAAAGAGCGGAAATAGAACTTAAAACATCAGCGCTAAGACGGCGCGCGGAATAATGACTGTCGCAGTTAAAGGCGGTTTTAATTGCGGATAAAGAACTTAGAACGGAGGGTAAAATGAGTATCATATCAAATTATATATGGGAGAAAGCAGCGGACGGCGGAATAAATCCGGTGTCTCTGGTATTGCAGCAGGTAAAAATACGGGGACGGGAGATTGATCTGTTCTGTGTCTGTGACAGCTCTGATGAGAAGGAGGCAAGTATGACGGAGCAGTTGACGGAATGGTTTCATCGGAAATGCCTGCCCGCCTGTGAGGGCAGGACAGCGCCTATGCCCCGGGATTTGTTGGAACCGGAGTTGCGTCGTGTCTGTGGGGAACTGCCCGGACAGGGGGCTTGGGGATACTGCGCGGCGCTGCTGGTGGGAAATACATTTTGCCTGTGCGGCCAGGGAGATGTGTCGGCGCAGCTAATAAATTACAGATACAATCATCCCCGGATAAAGAGGCTGTCAATACCGCTTTACGGCAGGATACAGCGGGGAGCGGGGCTATTGCTGCATACGCCGGAGCTTATCAGGGATCTCCGGCAGGAGGAAGTGTGCCAGATCCTGCACGGAAAGGGACTCTGCCAGGAGGAGGGTATCGGCAGAAGGTTGAGAGAGATGTACCGGGAGGGACGCAGCCGGGGGAACAGAGGACCTGTGGGAGGAATATACTTGCAGGTGTTGTGAGCGGGAAAAACAGTAGTATTTAGGCAATTGCGAAACCTCTATGTCCTGGTGACGGAGCTGGTCAAAATAGACAAAAACGGAGTTTCGCAATTACCTAACAGAATATAAAAATAAGAGGGAATAAGGTATGGAAAATATAACAGAGTATAAGCCTCGAAGATATATAGCAGGATATGAGATACTGGAGGAATTGGGTAAAGGAGCGACTTCGCGGGTGTACCGTGCCCGGAAAGAGGGGACAGGGCAGATTTACGCTCTGAAATGCAGTGGACACATCGAAAGGCTCAGGGCAGAGGCTGCGGTTTTAAAAGAACTGAAACATCCCTGTTTTCCCAGGTGGATCGGGGATGGCAGACTGTCGGACGGAGCATATCTTGTGATGGAGTATATTCCCGGAATTACTCTTGAACGGCTGATGGAGGAATTTCCGGCGGGGATGGCCGGGAAAGCGGCGGTGGGTATCGCCCGGGATGTGGTGAGGGGACTTGTCTGTCTGCACGGTTCACGGCCTGTTTATGTTTACCGGGACATAAAAGCGGACAATGTGATGATCGATTCCCAGGGCCGTGCCAGGCTGGTGGATCTGGGAGCGGTATGCGCGGAGGGCGGACAGGCAAAGTGCCGGGCGGGAACTTACGGATACAGCGCGCCGGAGCAGTTTTGGACCGGGGCCGATATCACACCTGCCTGCGATATCTACGGGATGGGTAAGCTTTTGGCCTATATGCTGACCGGTCATAATCCCTGTAAGCCGCCTTATGATACGGAAAACTACTGCCGTAGGCATAACGGGATCGGGAGGGGAATGAAACGGCTGTTGGAAAGATGCCTGCAGTCGGACCCTCAACTGCGATATCCCGACGCTTCCTTTTTGTTACCGGCGCTTTCGGCTCTGGAGACAGAGAAAAACGGTTTTAGGGACAAGATTCGGGAAATCATAGGTAACAAATGCCCATACCGATACATAAAATGCATTTGGAGGAGCGAATACGAAAGAATATTTTGACTTTCCGCACAAATAATACTATAATAGGAACAAATTGTTGATAAAAGCACATTTTGTCGGAAGGGCCTGTAAGGGGCTTAAGCGGATTGTGCCCGAGAGGCAGACGGAACAATGTGCGGATGTTACCGCGGTGGGACATTGTCCGCAGGGTATTGTATCGGCGGGGCCTGTACGGAACTTTAAATGGAGGGTAGGAAGATGAAAGCTTTGGAAGAGTATGTGAGAAGTATTCCGGATTTTCCGGAGAAAGGCATTATTTTCAGGGATGTGACCAGTGTGCTGCAGGATGCGGACGGGCTGCGTCTTGCGGTGGATACCATGGAGGAGAAGGTTCGGGATCTGGAGTATGATGTGGTGGCGGGACCGGAATCCAGAGGGTTTATCTTTGGAACTCCTATCGCCTACAACAATCACAAGCCTTTTGTGTTGATCCGTAAGAAGGGAAAGCTGCCCTGTGAGACAGTGGAGAGAACCTATGATCTGGAGTATGGCCAGGCTACCATTGAGATGCACAAAGACAGCATTAAGCCCGGTCAGAGGGTTCTGGTTGTGGACGATCTGATCGCAACAGGAGGCACCACCGAGGCTATGATCAAGCTGATCGAGAGTCTGGGCGGAGAAGTGGTTGCCGTTGTGGTGCTGATGGAGCTGGCCGGATTAAAGGGCCGGGAGCGGATAGCGGATTACAGGCTGGAGGCAGCCATAGTCTATCCGGGAAAATAGAGATATACTGGGGATAGATACATATTCCTGCCGGGCATTGGGGGGCCTGTGGGTTTAGAGGTTACAGAAAGGCAAGAGACGTTATGAAGGATGAAAAAGATGTGATATTCGACGACGAAGACAGAGTCGGTCAGATAACGGAATTTACATCTCCTGAGCAGCTGTATCAGGATCTGATTTCCTGCGTCAAAAAATACCACCCCAGCGACGACATCTCCATGATCGAGAGAGCCTACAATATTGCCAGCGAGGCCCATAAGGACCAGCGGCGTAAGTCGGGCGAGCCTTATATCATCCATCCGCTGAATGTGGCTATCATTCTGGCGGAGCTGGAACTGGATAAGGAGACCATCGTGGCGGGTATTCTTCATGATGTGGTGGAAGACACCATTATGACGGAAGAAGATCTGATCCGGGAATTTGGCGAAGATGTGGCGCTTTTGGTGGACGGTGTGACCAAGCTGGAGAAGATTCCGCTGACAGGCACGGATGATCCCACGGACACCAAGCTGGAGATGCAGGCGGAGAATTTGCGGAAGATGTTTCTGGCCATGGCCAAGGATATCCGGGTCATTATGATCAAACTGGCGGACCGCCTGCACAATATGCGTACATTAAAATACCAGAAACCGGAGAGCCAGGTCCGCATTGCCAGAGAGACCAGGGAGATATATTCTCCCATTGCCCAAAGGCTGGGTATTTCCAAGATCAAGATCGAGTTGGATGATCTGTCCATGAAGTATCTGGAGCCGGAAGTGTATTACGATCTGGTGGATAAGATCGCCGTGCGAAAGAGCGTGCGGGAGAAGTATATCCAGAGCATTGTGGACGAGGTGCGGGGATATATCGAGGCGCAGGGTATACGCGCCCATGTAGACGGCCGCATCAAACATTTTTTCAGCATTTATAAAAAGATGAAAAACCAGAACAAGACATTGGATCAGATATATGATCTGTTCGCGGTGCGGGTTATTGTGGATACGCTGAAGGACTGCTATGCGGTTTTGGGTTTGGTCCACGAGCGCTATACGCCCATTCCCGGACGGTTTAAGGATTATATTGCCATGCCCAAAGCCAATATGTACCAGTCCCTGCACACTACATTGATCGGTACCAACGGGCAGCCCTTTGAGGTGCAGATCCGCACTTTTGAGATGCATAAGGCAGCGGAGTATGGTATCGCGGCCCACTGGAAATACAAGGAGGCATCCGACGGCAAAAAGGTGGAAGGGCAGGAGGAGGAAAAGCTGGTATGGCTGCGGCAGATTCTGGAGTGGCAGCGGGATATGTCGGACAACCGGGAGTTCATGAATCTGTTAAAGAGCGACCTGGATCTGTTTTCAGATAATGTGTACTGTTTTACGCCCACCGGAGAGGTTAAAAATCTGCCTGCGGGTTCCACGCCCATTGATTTTGCCTACAATATCCATTCGGCGGTTGGCAATAAGATGGTGGGAGCCAGGGTGAACGGCAGGCTGGTGACGATTGACTATGTGATCAAGAACGGCGACCGGATCGAGATCATTACCTCACAGAATTCCAAGGGGCCCAGCCGGGACTGGCTGAATGTGGTCAAGAGTACCCAGGCCAAGAATAAGATCAATCAGTGGTTCAAAAATGAGTTAAAGGAAGACAATATAGTCAAGGGTAAGGAACTGCTGGCAGCTTACTGCAAGGCTAAGGGTATCAATATATCCGATCTGATAAAAAATACCTATATGGAGGCCATTATGCGCAAGTACGGTTTCCATGACTGGGATTCCGTGCTGGCGGCCATCGGCCACGGCGCCCTGAAAGAGGGACAGATCATCAATAAGATGCAGGAGCTCTATGACAGGGATCATAAGAAACAGATGAGCAACGAGGAGGTTCTGCAGACCATCGTGGAAAACGGCGCGATGGTGATGCGTCCCGGCAGCGGCCGCTCCAAGAGCGGTATCGTGGTTAAGGGGATCGCGGATCTGTCTGTGCGTTTTTCCAAGTGCTGTTCTCCGGTGCCGGGCGATGAGATCGTGGGTTTTGTGACCAGAGGCAGAGGGATATCCATACACCGGACGGACTGCGTGAACATGCTGAGTCTGCCGGAGATGGAGCGGGCCAGACTTATCGATGCGGAGTGGCAGACCGGCGAGGGGGACGGAGCGGAAGAGGGCAAGTATATGGCGGAGATCCGTATTTTTGCCAACAACCGCAACGGTCTGCTGGCGGATATCTCCAAGGCGCTGACGGAGAGAAACATAGATATTCTGTCAATGAACACCAAGACGAACAAACAGGGGCTGGCAACTTTGCAGACGGCCTTTGAGATCTCCGGCAGAGAGGAATTGAACCGGATCATAGACAAGATACGCAATATAGAGAGCGTTATCGATATAGAAAGGACGACGGGCTGATGGCTGAGACAAAGATCGGAAGGATGGTGCTGGGTTCCTGCCAGACCAACTGCTATTTTATTTACAGGGATGAAGGAAAGAGGGCCATCGTGGTGGACCCGGCGAACCAGGGGGCTAAGATTTATGACGCCTTGCAGAGAAACGGCATCACCGTGGAGGCTATCTTGCTGACCCACGGGCATTTTGACCATATATGGGGGACGAAAGAACTGCGGGAGATGGCAGGGGTTAAACTGTACGCGCTGGACGCGGAGAAGGAATTGTGTGAGGACTCCCACAACAATGTGTCGGATATGGCGGGCAGGCCCTATACGGTGACGCCGGATGAGTTTTTGAGGGACGGTCAGGAGCTGACGCTGGCGGGGATACATTTTCAGGTCATTGCCACGCCCGGTCATACCATTGGCAGTTGCTGTTATTATTTTCCCCAGGCCGGCTTTTTGGTCAGCGGGGATACATTGTTTGCCGAGTCGGTGGGCAGAACGGATTTCCCCACCGGCAGTATGAGCAGCATCGTGCGCTCCATAAAGGAAAAGCTCTACACATTGCCCGGCGAGACCGAGGTGTATCCGGGGCATGGAGACAGCACCACCATTGAACATGAGATGCGGTATAATCCGTTTACAGTGTAAGAAGTGCAATCTCCGGACCGGGATTCTTCCGCCGGAGACGGTACTGGGAGGACGGATGCGGAACTTTAAATAGGAGAGATAGAATGCTGGCTGTCAGACTGAACCGTGAGAACTACGAATACGATATCCAGGCGCTGCTTAAGTCCTTTTATCCCGAACAGCCTCTGCGTATCATCACGCCCGTCAGCCGGGAGCAGGAGATACGGGAGGGTGAGCAGGAGTGGAGCGTCCAAATTGAGGAACCGAAGGCACATATGCTGTTGGACGGGCGAGAGATTACATGGCGGCACGAAGAAAAGGAGGGAGCGTTTAAGGATTGTTTTAAACGCTTTTTTTATAGAACGCTGGCGGAGCTCACAGGCAGGGAACTGCCGTGGGGGAATCTGACGGGTATCCGCCCCACCAAGATTGCCTACTCCATGCTGGAGGAGGGGAAGGAAGACGGGGAGATCATCCACTGGCTGCGGCAGACCCATTATGTGAGCCGGGAGAAAAGTGAACTGAGTATTGATATTGCCCGCCGGGAGAGGCGGCTTTTGTCCAAAATACACTATCAGGGAGGATACAGCCTGTATATAGGCATACCTTTCTGTCCCAGTACCTGTCTGTACTGTTCCTTTACCTCTTACCCCATAGCGGCTTACCGGGAGAGGGTGGAGCGCTACATAGACTGTGTGATACGGGAGCTTGAGTATGTTTCCCAGGCCTGTCAGGATAAAATTCTGGATACTGTATATATCGGTGGGGGAACCCCTACCACTTTGGAGCCGGAGCAGTTGGACCGGCTGCTGGGCAGCATAAGGTCGCTGTTTGATTTCTCCACGGTACAGGAGTTTACGGTCGAGGCGGGCCGGGCGGACAGTATCACCAGGGACAAGTTGGAAGTGCTGCGGTGTTATGGCGTAGGCCGGATTTCCGTAAACCCTCAGACCATGAAACAGGAGACATTAGATATCATCGGGCGTAGGGCTACGGTGGAGCAGGTGGTGGATGCCTTTGGATTAGCCAGAGAGGTGGGCTTTGACAATATCAATATGGATCTGATATTGGGACTTCCCGGGGAGGACGAGGCGGATGTGCGTCGCACCATAGACCGGGTGGTAAATCTGTCCCCGGACTCTCTGACCGTGCATTCCCTGGCGATCAAGCGTGCCTCCCGTCTAAACCAGTGGATACAGGAGCATGGTATAGGGACGCTGCGCAATACGGATGAGACCATGAAGATCGCGGCGGCGGGAGCGGCGGCCCTCAACATGCATCCTTATTATCTCTACCGGCAGAAAAACATGTCCGGGAATTTTGAGAATGTGGGCTATGCAAGGGAAGGTAAATACGGGCTTTACAATATTTTGATCATGGAGGAGAAACAGACCATTATTGCCTGTGGCGCAGGCAGCATATCAAAACAGGTTTACCCCGACGGGCGTATTGAGCGCTGCGAGAATATGAAGGATGTGATCCTCTATATGGAGAACATCGAAGAGATGGTTGAACGCAAACGTAAGTTGCTAACAGATTTTAATGGGAACCCCGGTACGGAATGATTCACATACAATGTAGAAATCGAATGCTTTGTCTTAAAGGATAATCTTGTCTTAGCCAGAGGGATTATCCTTTTCTATTATATACAGATCTGTCATTCGGAGAGGTATGAGATCACTGCATTTGTGTTTGGTTTGATACAAAAAAGTGTTGTAAAGGGACTAGATTATTATAAAGTAGAGAACACGGAAAATAAAGAAATTCAATCGTATTTAGAAAACATTTCTTTAAATATATGAGTAAGTATTGCAATTTTAACCAACAGGAAAGGGAACAAACATGACGTAGAGGATGCTCCGGAGTATTCGGCAAACGGGCACAGTTTTCCTAATGACAGCTGTTTCTTGTCTGTATGAAAGACATTATAGATGAATTATAATATGTCGTGAAAAAAGGGATAAAAGAATATGTGGAATTGAGTGTTGACATTAAGGTACAAAACTTTTAAGATTATATGAGATAAATCAACATAAAACAGAGGATATGAAGATCAGAAATCAGGAGGAATATATGGCGCTAAATAAAAAGCCGGTACACGGCATGAGAGATATTTTACCGGAGGAGATGGAGATCAGGGAGTACGTTCAGAGTGTGATCCGGGACACATACCGGCAGTTTGGATTTACTACCATAGAGACTCCCTGTATGGAGAGCATCGCCAACCTGACCAGCAAACAGGGCGGCGACAACGAAAAATTGATCTTTAAGGTGCTGAAAAGAGGGGAAAAGCTGAATGTGGCCCAGGCCGCAACGGAAGAAGATGTGGTGGATTTCGGTATGCGCTACGATCTGACGGTACCGCTGGTGCGGTACTATGCGTGCAATGCCGCCAATCTGCCGTCCCCTTTTAAGGCCCTGCAGATGGGCAGCGTGTGGCGGGCCGACAGACCCCAGAAGGGGCGTTACCGCCAGTTTATGCAGTGTGATATCGATATATTTGGGGAACCCAGCAATCTGGCCGAGATCGAATTGATCCTGGCCACCACCACCACACTGGGAAAGCTGGGATTTAAGGGTTTTGAGATCCGCATAAACGACAGACAGATATTGAAGGCTATGGCTGCATACAGCGGATTTGCCCAGGATGCTTACGACAGCGTATTTATCACGCTGGATAAGATGGATAAGATCGGTCTTGACGGCGTGGAGGCGGAACTGCTGGAGAAAGGTTTTGATAAAAACTGTGTGGACAAGTACCTGACGCTGTATCAGGAACTGGCACGGCAGGAGGACGGAGTGGCCTATCTGGCGGATACTCTGAAAGACGTGCTGGAGCCTGAGGTGTCCGAGGGATTACAGGAGATCATCTCCAGTGTCAACGCCACTAAAACGGCAGATTTTAAGCTGGTGTTCGACGCTACGCTGGTGCGGGGAATGTCTTATTATACGGGGACGATCTATGAGATCTCCATGCCTCAGTTCGGCGCGGCCTGCGGAGGCGGCGGCAGATATGACAGGATGGTGGGTAAATTCACAGGGCAGGATGTTCCCGCCTGCGGTTTTTCCATCGGATTTGAGCGGATCATTCTGCTGCTGATGGAAAATGGTTTTAAGGTGCCCGGACAGCCTAAGAAGATGGCTTATCTGGTCGAGAAGGGCGTGGGCGGACAGACGCTGTGCGAGATCATAGCTAAGGCCCAGGCGGCCCGCCGGGAGGGCAGTCAGGTGCTGGTGGCCCGAATGAACAAGAACAAGAAGTTTCAGAAAGAGCAGCTTACGGCAGAGGGATATGAGGAATTTGTGGAGTTCTACCGGGAAACGCTTAAAAATTGACGTTTTGTAGGTAAAATAAGAATGAATCTTATATGGCTGACTTAAATTGTGTTCAATTTTGTCGGGCAAACTTCTGACGGGCAAGAAGAAAAAAGGAATTATTAACTCAATTGGTTAAACAAGGACGGCCCCAAGGGCGGAAATCGAGGAATGTACAATGGCAGAGTCAATGAAAGGGTTAAAGAGAACTTACAGATGCGGAGAGCTTAACACGGCTAATGTGGGTGAGGAAGTCACCGTCATGGGCTGGGTGCAGAAACAGCGTAACAAGGGCGGTATCATATTTGTGGACCTGCGGGACCGGGCGGGTATCTTACAGGTGATCTTTGAGGAGAGCGATTGCGGCGCGGAGAATTTTGCCAAGGCAGAAAAGCTGCGCAGCGAGTTTGTGGTAGCCGTGGTGGGCAAGGTGGAAAAGCGCAGCGGCGCGGTGAATGAGAACCTTGCCACAGGCGAGATTGAGGTGCGGGCCGCGCAGGTGCGCATCCTGGCGGAGGCGGAGACGCCGCCCTTTCCCATTGAGGCAGATTCCAAGACCAAGGAGGAGTTGCGTCTGAAATACCGTTACCTGGATCTGCGCAGGCCGGATCTGCAGCGCAATCTGATGCTGCGCAGCAGGATTGCCACCACGATACGGGCATTCCTCAGCCGGGAGGGTTTTCTGGAGATCGAGACGCCTATACTGAATAAGTCCACGCCGGAGGGAGCCAGGGACTATCTGGTGCCCAGCCGGGTACATCCGGGCAATTTTTATGCGCTGCCCCAGTCTCCCCAGATATTTAAGCAGCTGCTGATGTGCTCCGGGTATGACAGGTATTTCCAGATTGCAAAATGCTTTCGGGATGAGGACCTGCGGGCCGACAGGCAGCCGGAGTTTACCCAGGTGGATCTGGAGATGTCCTTTGTGGATGTGGATGATGTGATAGACGCCACCGAGCGCATGGTGGCGGAAGTGTGCCGTGAGGCCATCGGATTGGAGGTGGCGCTGCCCATTCGTCGTATGACCTGGGACGAGGCCATGAACCGCTATGGCTCCGACAAGCCGGATACCCGTTTCGGCATGGAGCTTACAGATGTGTCTGAGTCGGTAAAGGACTGCGGTTTCGGAGTATTTACCGGAGCGCTGGAGTCCGGCGGCAGCGTGAGAGGTATCAATGTGAAAGGCCAGGCGGAGATGCCCCGAAAAAAGATCGACGCGCTGGTGGAGTTTGCCAAGGGATACGGGGCCAAAGGGCTGGCCTATCTGTCCGTGATGCCGGATGGCAGTTATAAGTCTTCCTTTGCCAAGTTTATGACACCGGAACAGCTGGCGGGCCTAGTGGCGGCGATGAAGGGTGAGCCGGGGGATCTGCTGCTGTTTGCGGCGGACCGCCTCAAGACCGTGTGGGCCGTGCTGGGAGCGCTGCGCTGTGAGGTGGCCAGACAGTTGGAGCTGGTGGACAACGACAAGTTTAACTTCCTGTGGGTGACGGAGTTCCCGCAGTTTGAGTGGAGCGATGAGGAAGAGCGTTTCGTGGCCATGCACCATCCTTTCACCATGCCTATGGAAGAAGATCTGGATGGACTGGAGTCCGATCCCGGCAGTGTGCGGGCCAAGGCATATGACATTGTATTAAACGGTGTGGAGCTGGGAGGCGGGAGCGTGCGTATCTTCCAGAGCGACGTGCAGGAGCGTATGTTCAGGGCACTTGGCTTTACGGATGAACAGGCTCATGAGCAGTTCGGATTTTTGCTGGACGCGTTCAAGTACGGCGTGCCCCCTCATGCAGGACTGGCCATCGGTCTGGATCGTTTTGTGATGCTGCTGGTAAAAGCGGAGAGTATCCGGGAAGTGATCGCGTTCCCCAAGGTAAAGGACGCCTCCTGTCTGATGTCCGAGGCACCGAACACAGTGGATGAAAAGCAGCTGGAGGAGTTGTGCCTGGCGGTAAAACTGCCGGAGCAGGATTGTGCTAAAAATTAGAGTGTGTACTGTAAATGTGGGGAGTTGCTAATGATAGGTTGCAACTCCCTATGTGATATTTTTGCGGGCAACATGCCAAGCATCATGTTTACAGGGATGTCTGTAAGTATTCCAATCGCCAAAGACAGGGAGGTAGAAGATAATGCGAAATTCGGAGGAAACCATCGGAAAAATGATTGACAAGGCGGGCAACGCCTTTTTATCCTATGTTGACGGAGACGGCTTTCCCATAACCAAAGCGATGTTAAAACCCAGAGAGAGAAACGGGATCAGAGAGATATGGTTTTCCACAAATACGTCTTCAAACAAGGTGAAATGCTTTCGAGCCAATGAAAAGGCAAGTGTTTATTTTATTGACAAGCGTTTTTTCAGAGGTGTGAGTCTGGTGGGCACAGTGGAAGTGCTGGAGACCCCCGAGGCAAAAGAACGGATATGGAAAGTGGGAGATACTATGTATTATAAAGAGGGTGTGACAGACCCTGACTATTGCGTACTTAAGTTTACGGCGGTAAAGGGGAGATATTACAGCAATTTCAAGTCGGAAGATTTTGAGATATAAGCAGCCGGAATATCGGGAGAACGTAAAAAATGATAACATTGGAGATATTAAACGGAGACAATCAGACGGAGGCCATGTCCATTGACCGGGAGGATGTCAGTCCGGACTTTGTGGATTCCACCGAAGAGATCATAGCCCAGACAAAATATGGGGAGGAACATGGCTACATAGGTCACACATATCTGGTCAGGCAGGACGGCAGATGCGTGGGGATCATTCTTATGGGAGAAGGGATTCCCTGGGAGATAGACCCGCCCCAGATCGCAGGCAGGCCCTTTTACCGGATCATGGGTTTTGTCATAGACAGGGAGTATCGGCACAGGGGAATCGGTTCCTATGTGCTGGAAGAGGCGATACGGCGCATATATCGGGAGTTTGGCCCCAGACCTATTGTGATGGGATGTCAGAAAGACAATCTGGCGGCTATGAAAATGTATCAAAAGCACGGATTTGTCAATACTTTATCTATGGATGAGGATGATTATTTTCTGATCAGAGAGGTGTGAGCTTATGTGGTTGTTACTTGCGGTATTATCGGCGGTGTTTGCGGCGTTGACCAGCATATTGGCCAAGGTGGGCATAGAGGGCGTCAATTCCAACCTGGCTACAGCCATCCGCACGGCGGTGGTGCTGGTCATGTCCTGGGGCATGGTGTTTCTCACGGGAGTGCAGGGAGGGATCTCTGCCATCAGCAGGAAGAGCTGGCTGTTCCTGATCCTGTCCGGCCTGGCTACGGGGGCGTCCTGGCTGTGTTATTACAGCGCGTTACAGACAGGGGAAGTATCCAAAGTCGTGCCCATAGACAAACTGAGCGTTGTGATCACGCTGGTGCTGGCCTTTGTGTTTTTGCATGAGCAGTTCACGGTAAAATCCTTTTTTGGCTGTGTGTTGATCGGAGTGGGCACGCTGCTGCTGGTGCGGTAGCCGAGCGCCTTGATTTTATGACTTGCCGGTTATCTGAGATAATGGTAAAATTGTGATATCGGACCCCGGAGATATGCGCCAATGAGGAGATAGATAAGATGAAATATAATGCGTTTATCAGTTACCGCCATACCGAGCCGGACATGTACATAGCAAAAAAGGTTCATAAGGGTTTGGAAACTTTGAAGGTTCCCCGGGCAATAGCCCAAAAGACGGGAAAAAAGAAAATAGACCGGGTGTTCCGGGACCAGGAGGAACTTCCCATAGGGAGCGATCTTGGGGACAATATCAGGGCGGCGCTGGAGCAGTCGGAGTACTTGATCGTTGTCTGCTCTCCCAGAACGCCGGAATCTTATTGGGTTCAGAAAGAGATCGATACGTTTATCAGTCTGCACGGCAGGGAGCATATTCTGGCTATTCTGGTGGAGGGAGAGCCCCAGGAGTCTTTTCCGGAGAAAATCCAGATTGATGAGGAAGGGAACCCTGTGGAACCTCTGGCGGCGGATGTGAGGGGAATCTCCAGACGGGAGATGGACCGCAAGATGAAAACGGAGCTGATCCGCCTGGCAGCCCCGCTTTTGCATTGCAGCTATGATGATCTGCGGCAGCGCCACAGGGAGCGCCGCATGAAGAAGGCGGTCTTTGCCGCCTCCCTGACGGCGGCGGCAGGGGTGTTGTTCGGAGCCTACAGCGCTTACAACGCGGCTATGATCCGGGAGAATTACCGGCAAAAACAGATCAATCAGTCTAAATATCTGGCTTCCACTGCCCTCAGTCTCCTGGAAGAGGGAGACAGGCAGACCGCAGCGTTGGTGGCATTGGAGGGGCTGCCCACTCCCAAGGAGGACAGACCCTATGTGGCCAGTGCGCAGTATGCTCTGAGCGCGGCGCTGCACTGCTATGACATGGGGAACGTCATAGGTATGGACAGAAGTCTGAAACATGATCTGCCGGTGCAGGACTTCTCCTTTGACGATACGGGGAACAGGATACTCTCCATCGATAAGGGAGGCACAGTCTATGTGTGGGAGGTGGCAGACGGCACCCTTCTGGCTAAGATCCGGCCGGAGATTGATGACAGCGGCTATGTTGTCAAGCCGCTTGGCGGTATGGTGTATGGAGATCATATCCTGATCTGCGACCCGGATGCAATACGCAGCCTTACTCTTGCGGGAGACGTGGAGTGGCAGGTGGATACGGAGAACAGAACTTCCTATTGTGAGATGGATGGGGAGGCAGGTATGATCGCCTGTATCTCCGGAGAAAGTGTCTCTTTTTATGATATCAGCACGGGAAAAATGCTGGCGGACATGGACAATGAGCAGGAGAGTACCTACAGTGGCTCCTTTGCTTTTAGCGAAGACAGGTCCAAATTCGCTGTATCCCATTATGGCGGAGAGGCCCCAGAGGGGTGTGTCACCGTGTACGATTTTGACAGGGGAGTCCAGAGGGATTATCAGGTGGAGGACTCTTATGTATCTGAGGTGGGGTTTTGCGCGGACGGAGGATTGATCGCAGTCAGCAATAAAGGGTTTGATTTTCGTGTTGTGGCCATTGGAGATGTGGAGACCGGCTATGTGGAAAAAATAGATTGCGGCAGCGGAGAAAGGCTCTGGATGCAGGAGTTTACATATCAGGCTATGGGCATGGATACCGCCGGAGTGGTGCTGCGATGCAGAAAATATCAGGACGAGACGACGGGAGCCTACTGTGATGAGGTACTTCTCACTGTAGATCAGAGCGCGTATACTTGGGATGCCCACACGGGAGAGAGTCTGGCGCAGGTAAATGTTACGGGAGGTATCCGGGCCTTTTTGGCCGCTAAGAATGCTTGTTACGGCTATTTGGCTGAGAGTAACGGAACGGTGGACATTGCGGATATGACCAAAGGAGTCAATTATACCACCCAGAGCATAGAGACCGGCAAGAATATCACGGATATGCGTATTAAGAACGGGGTGCTGGTGGTCAGCGCCTATGCCTCCCCCGAGCTTACTGTCATGAAATACCATGAGGGCTATGGGAAGAAGGAGACCGCCTCCTACGACAACACAGTGGAGGAGCTGACCTACTCAGCCGGGGAGACCTATTATGCGGTGAGAGTCTATGGGATAACAGAGCCTGAGAAAGTGTACTTTTACCGGACGGAGGATGATTTCTGTGTGGGTGAGTGGACCAGTGAGGACGAAAGAGGGTATCTTAAGACCATCGGTTTTCTGGATGACACGCAGTTTGTTTTTGTTCACACGCGGGATGGTATCACCTTTTACGATGTGGCAACGGGGGAGACAGAGCAGCTTAATATAGATTTGGATATGGTGTCCCCTGAGTGCCACTGGAACGGTTATATGGCGCTGCTGTACGATATGAGACAATATTATGTGGTGGATCTGCGGCAGAGAAAACTGCTGTACTGCGGTGAAACGGGAGGGTACATCCGCAGCGGCGTGATCTCGAAAGACGGCAGCAGGCTGTATTGCAGCTTGGATGACAGTGGGATCTGTGCCGTGGATACGTCCTCCGGCAATGCGGAGGTTATCGGGACAGAGAGCTATCAGTTGATCCAGGGAGGAGAGGATCACAGTACGCTGGCTTTGAGCTCAGACGGCAGGCTGCTGGCGGCAGCCTGTGTTGACGGCAATCTGCGGGTTTTGGATGTGGAAAAACGGGAGACGGTGGCAACGATCCCTTTTGCCAGCGCATACCACAGATTTATACGTTTTACGGAGGACGGTAGCAGCGTGATGCTGCAGGGGGACGACTACTATTTCCGGGTATATGATCTGCAAAAACAGTGCTTTTCTCATATTGCCCCGGTACAGTATAACGCCATACAACGGGTAGAGATAGACGGGGAATCCAACACTATAAGTCTTGTGACCCTGTCCAATATGATCATTCTGGACGGGGAGAGTTATGAGAGAATGGCCCAGGCGGAAAAAGGAGTTGCCTATCTGCCCAGGCGGGGCGTAGTTTTTTGCAGAAGCTACAGTTCCCTATGCCGTTTTCCGTATATGACGCTGGATATGCTGCTGGAGGAAGAGCGGGCGCAGTTTGGCGATGCACAGCTCACGGAACTTGAGCGCACGCAATACAATGTAGACTAGTGGGCATAGGAGGGAGCGTACCGGCGCTCCGAAGGGAGGGTGGAATGAGATTAAGCGAACTTTTGGAGTATGATTCGATCGTGGTGCAGTGCCATGATAACCCGGATGCGGATGCCATTGCCAGCGGCTATGGAGTGTATACTTATCTGAAAAGCCATGGAAAGGATGCGCGTTTTATATACGGAGGACGTTTCCGTATTCAAAAAAGCAATCTGGTCCTGATGGTAACGGAGCTTGAGATCCCTATTGAACATGTGGAAACTTTGGAAGTGCCGGAACTTCTGGTCACAGTGGATTGCCAGTACGGAGAGGGGAACGTGACGAAATATGACGCAGGAGCAGTCGCGGTTATCGACCATCATCAGGTGAGCGGCACTCTGCCCGCGCTCAGTGAAGTCCGCAGCAACCTGGGGGCATGTTCCACGGTGGTAAGGGAGCTTTTAAGGTTGGAAGGAATGGATATCAACGGGGACAAAGGTCTTGCCACCGCTCTCTATTATGGATTACTGACGGACACCAACAATTTTACGGAGATCTCTCATCCTCTGGATAAGGATCTGCGGGACGACGCCGTGTTTGACAGGAGCCTGATCGTTCGCTTGCGCAACGCGAACCTGTCTCTGCGGGAGTTAGAGATCGCCGGAGCGGCGCTGATGAATTATCACTATCATGAGGATTATCACTTTGCGGTGGCCATGGCGGAGCCCTGCGATCCCAATATTCTGGGCATGATAAGCGATCTGATGCTGGAAGTTGACACAGTGGATACCTGTCTGGTATACAGTGTGCTGCCTTTCGGCGTCAAAATCTCTGTGAGGAGCTGCGTCAAGGAGGTCAAAGCCAGCGAACTGGCGGAGTTTATCACGGAAGGCATCGGTTCGGGCGGCGGGCATCTGGAAAAAGCAGGCGGTTTTATCCAGATGGAACTGCTGGAAAAGCAATTCATCGGTATGGGCGAGACGCGGGGAGAGGCATCCGGGAATGCCGGAGGAAACGCTCAGACGGATGGGAGTGAACGTATTCGCAGGTTTTTGCTTGAGCGGATGGAGAATTATTATGACGGGATACAGATTATATACGCAAAAGACTACAGTATAGATATTTCCGGGATGACAATGTACCATAAGAAAAAGATTCCCCTGGGTTATGTGGAGGCCCAGCAGGTCTTCCCCACAGGCACCAGGGTCTGTATCCGTACACTGGAGGGAGATCTGGATGTGCGTATCAGTGAAGATCTGTACATAATGATTGGCATCCGGGGGGAGGTGTATCCCAATGACAGGGCCAAGTTTGAACGCAGTTATGACAGACTTGACGTTCCCTACTCTTTTTCGGGAGAATACGCGCCGGTGGTAAAGGATGTAATGGAGGGCAAAAACGTGTCCCTGATCCCCTACGCGAAAACCTGTATCTCCAGCGGCGAAGTGCATATTTACGCAATGGAGCTGGATCACAGCGTCAAGGTTTTTACCGCGTGGGATGAGGAGAAATATATGCTGGGGAAAACCGGAGATTACCTGGCGGTGCGCATGGATGACCTCCATGACATCTATATTATAGAAAAGAGTATTTTTCATAAGACTTATGAAAAGACATGTGTTGGCGAAACTCAATGACAATGCTCACAATGACACTCGTATAGCAAATGGTTTCGCAATCACTCAATAGAAAGTTTCGCGGTAAGGAGAGGAAAAATGGGACTGTTTGGATCTAAGAAAAAGAAAGCGGAGGAGGCCCGGCAGGAGGCCGTAGATAAGCTTAAGGAGTATGATCCCTCTATCCGCCCGGGAGGCGTATTTGTGGTAAAACTGCTGATGAAGGAGCAGTGCGACATGCCGTCCGTCCAGCGGATGCAGGATGTTTTGTCACGGCATCTGGGCAAGATGGAAAGCTTTGGCGGTCAGAGCGCGGAGAAAGGTTTTGCAGGCTTTGCGGCCTTGGACCATCCGGCGAAGTTCAGCGACAGGGAAGTGCCGGTACAGCTGTGCGTCTTGGGCTGCGAGCCTTTTGAGGCGCAACAGATAGACGATATGCAGCGCAGTCAGATGTGGGATTGCCCGGAGGACCGTGACCGCATCCTGTCGGAATGCAAATATGCCGTTCTGGCCAATGACATGCTGGGCGGCGGCCTGCAGACCCGGGAGCGCGCAAATATGCTCATGGATTATCTGGAGGCGTTGTTGGAACTGTTTCCGTCCTGTGAGGCAGTGCTGTTTCATAACTCCGGCAAACTTGTCTTGGCGGACACCGTCCGAAACGGGGAGGTCAGGGATCTGAACCGGTATATAAGATATTGCGTCAACGTTCGTCTCTTTAATATAAGCGGCACTGAGGACCATGTGATCGACACACTGGGACTGAGCCTGCTCTATATAGAGGACCTGCAGTATCATTTTCACAATATGGACCCCAACTGGGTGGTAAATCACGCGTATAACATGGCCTCCTATATTCTGAACAACGACTGCCCGATCAAACACGGTGATACTATCGATGGGATCGCGGATGGGAAATTGGTACAGGATATCCAGTGGAAGTGCCGTTTTGAGGATTCCCTGGTAGGTCCCATGCGTCCTGTGCTGGATGTCTGTATGGGAGAATATGCGGCGGGAAAACGTGAATAGTATGGAAACGGAGCGGGCGCAGAGCAATGGACAGCGGGGTAAATATCGAGAATAAAAAGAGGGTAGTATGATTCAGGTATATCTGTTGGAGGTGGGAGATATTCGCTGCCGGATGGAGGAAACGACATTAAGCGGTGACAACCCGGTTGCGGCGGGATGTGCCGGCGGTTGCGGCGCAGTCCCAAAGGTGCCGGTGGGAGGAACAATCCGTAAGGATTTGCCGGGGTGGGACAGACTAACCCCCTGGCAACAGGATAAAATATCCCGCTGTACCCAGACCGGAAACAGAGCGCTGTGTATGGGCGGCCAACTGCTGTTGCAATATGTGGCGTACAAAAAGGGAGTCACCTATAATATGCGGAGTTTGGATGACAGGAAACAGGTAGAGAACAGGGCAGTGATCTGGCAGCAGCTATACTATCCCTGCCTGCTGGAGGCTATTCCCGCCCCTTTTCCGCTGCAAGTGGCCTACGAAACTCATGGGAAACCCTATATCGTCCACATGCCGTGGCATTATAACCTGTCTCATTCAGGGGACTATGTGGCGATAGCGGTGGGAGATGAGCCGGTGGGTATTGACATTCAGCAGATGCGGTCCTATAAAGACTCTCTGGTAAGACGCTTTTTTTCGGAGGAAGAGGCGGCGGCCCATGAGTGTTTTGCGGCGGACCACAACTGGGGATACCGTGACAGAACAGAATTATTCTACGCTCTCTGGTGCCGCAAGGAGGCATACGGAAAGCTTAAGGGGACGGGCTTGACAGAGGATGTGTTAAAGCGTAATATGTTAGAGGATGTGGGTGCGCATCTATATGAATATGGAGGAATACCCGGCTACCGCGTGTGCGTGTGCGGCGGGGAAATATAGGGTAAAGATGAAGAGGCTGTTAGTATTTTTAAAGGACTATAAAAAGGAATCCGTACTGGCTCCGCTGTTTAAACTGTTGGAGGCATTTTTTGAGTTGTTCGTACCGCTGGTCATGGCCAGTATCATTGACAAAGGTATCAGCAATTCCGACATGGGCTATATCGCCAAGATGGGTCTGTGCCTGTTGACGCTGGCGGTGGTGGGACTTGCCAGTTCGGTAACAGCGCAGTTCTTCGCGGCAAAAGCCGCGGTGGGGTTTTCCACCAAGCTGCGCCAGGCGGTATTTGAGCATATTCAAGGACTGAACTTTACCAATATAGACAAGGCGGGAACTTCCACGCTGATCACCCGCATGACCAGCGACATCAACCAGGTGCAGTCCGGGGTAAATATGGTGCTGCGGCTGTTTCTGCGCTCCCCGATCATCGTGTTCGGCGCTATGATCATGGCATTTACCATTGACGTGAAGAGCGCCCTGATCTTTGTGGTGGCGATCCCGCTGTTGGCGCTGGTGGTATTTGGCGTTATGATGGTCACCATGCCCATGTACAAAAAGGTGCAGAGCGGGCTGGATAAGGTGCTGGGTATCACCCGGGAAAATCTCACAGGCGTGCGTGTGATCCGTGCCTTTCATCAGGAAGAGGTGGAGGAGAGACGCTTTAGGGAACAGAACAACGCTCTGTCCCATATGCAGACGGCGGTGGCAAGGATCAGTGCCGTCATGAATCCCGTGACTTACGTGATCGTCAACGGGGCGATCATTGCGCTGATCTACACGGGCGCTGTTCAGGTCAATATCGGCAATCTGACCCAGGGCGAAGTGGTGGCGATCATCAACTATATGTCCCAGATCCTGGTGGAATTGGTGAAACTGGCCAATCTGATCGTCACGATCACCAAGGCGCTGGCCTGCGCGGACCGTGTGGCAGGCGTACTGGAGATTCCCGCGGGGGAGGCGGTGGAAATATCCGGCGGCTTTAAAGAGCCTGACGGGGGCATGACGGTGGAAAGCTCTGACATGTCTGAGATATCTGCCGTAGAGACAGCGGCAGGATCTGACGCCTTACAGCCGCGGTCAGTTCCGTATCTGGAGTTTGATCACGTATCCCTAACTTATCAGGGAGCGGGCGATAAGACGCTGCAGGATATGCATTTTAAAGTGGAAAAGGGGCAGACCATAGGCGTTATTGGCGGTACGGGTTCCGGCAAGACCTCCCTGGTCAATCTGATCCCCGGTTTTTATCCGGTGACAGAGGGAGCTATCCGTCTGGAGGGACAGGATATCCGAACCATTCCGGCGGCGCGGCTCCGTGAGCGCATCGGTGTGGTGCCTCAGAAAGCGGTGCTGTTTAAAGGAACTATCCGCAGCAATCTGCAATGGGGAAAGCCCGATGCCACGGACGAAGAGATGTGGCAGGCCATCGATACGGCCCAGGCCAGAGAAGTGGTGGAGGGCAAGGAGGGCCGGCTGGACGCTGAGATTGCCCAGAACGGCAAGAACCTCTCCGGCGGTCAGCGGCAACGCCTGACCATTGCCCGGGCGCTGGTCAGAAAGCCGGAGATATTGATACTGGATGACAGCGCCTCGGCACTGGACTACGCCACGGACGCCAAACTCCGGCTGGCGCTGAAACAGGTGGAGAAGGATACCACCACCTTTATCGTGTCCCAGCGGGCGTCCACGATCCGTCACGCGGACCAGATTATCGTGCTGGACGACGGCGCGATTGCCGGTATAGGCACTCATGAACAGCTGCTTGAGAGCTGCGAGGTATATCAGGAGATATACTATTCTCAGTTTGAGAAGGAAGCTTGAATATAAACCCCATATGTCAGAAGATATTATACGGCCGGAAGGAGTCGCCATGCCGGAGAAAGACGGAAAAACAGGCTCGTCCTATCGGATCGGCGAGCTTTCCCGGATCACGGGAGTGAAGGCAGGAACCATCCGGTTCTATGAGAAATGCGGCTATGTGGGACCGGTGGGCAGGAGTGCAAACAACTATCGAATCTATGAAGAGCGGCATATCTTTCAGGTCCGTGTCTGTAGTCTGGTATTCGGCGGATTTGTAAACCGCAGACTGCGCAGGGAAAGTCTGAAGGTCCTCGACGCGGCGGCGCGATGGGATATGGCGGCCTATGCGAAAGAGACGGCAAACTACCGGAGGGCTGTGGAGGAGGACATAGTCAGAACCGAAAAGGCCATAGCGATCTGTATGGAGCAGATGGGGCAGGATACAGAAAAAGATGTCCGATATACCAAAAAACAGGCTGCAGCCATATTGGGCACAACGCCGGAGGCAATCCGCAACTGGGAGCGGAACGGCCTGTTGGGACAGTTTGAGCCATACCAAAAGCGGTTTTACGGACAGGAACTTATTAACCGCATGTATGTGATACGGCTGCTTTTGGATACCGGTTACAGTATGATGGCCATCCGGAGCTTTATGCAGGAATACACTAGCGGCCGGGCAGGGAAGGCAGAAATGCTGCTGCTGAATCCTAGAGAAAACGAAGAACTTCTCTACCGCTCGGATCGGTATTTGGAAGCGTTGCAGCAGCTGCGGGAGAAAACGCTGCAATTATGCGGGATGACGTCAGACAAATCATATTTTAGATAAATTCTTTTTTCGGGACAATGGGGAGCTATGTAGCTCCCCATATAAAATTTATAAACCTTCTATTTATACACCACCTTTTTTAAATTTGATATGCTTGAGAAAACGGCAGCTCCCTTTGCGGGGGTTTAATGAAATGCGCTGGAATCCATAAGAAACGGGAACAGTCAAAATCCATTGTGACTGTTGTGCCCGTAGAGCGACAGCGCAATACTGGGAGCGGGCCGTAAGAAAAATATAAGGCTATAAGGAGAGATTATGAAAAATAACGTTTTCAAGAATTACAAATTTGTTTTAAAGACAATATGTAAGGTTTCCGCATCACGGATATGGCTGAAAATTTTCTTTACAGTAATAAGTGATTTATTTTCCATATTGTACAATGTGCTCTTTTTTGCATATTTTATGGATGCGGTGGAGAAAGGAAAAAGCATGGCCACGATCAGTATGGTATTAATTGCTTTTATTATGGCCAATATTGTATTTGAAATATTGAATTCCTATTACAACCAGGTGTATATTCCCCAAAATGATGTTAAGCTCTCCCTGTTTTTAAAGGATATGATATACAAAAAAATCCTGGCGGTTGACCTGGAATGCTTTGATAATCCGGAATATTACGATAACGTAACTTTTGTGTTAAATGATTTATTTAACAGAGTGAACGGTATCTTAAATAATTTAGCACAATTTATTTCCCATACTTGCTGTGTTATGGTCCTGATCGGATATTTTGCGCAGATTGACTTTGCCATTGTAGTGATATCACTGATCTCTGTATTGACAGGATTGTTTTTTGAACCTGTTATAAATAAGTACAGATATCGTTATACGGATGAAAGTGTAAAATATCATCGAAAATATGATTATGTGAAAAGAATTTCCATTCAGGCAGAATGCGCTCAGGAGTTAAGAACAACCAATGTGAAAAACGTTTTGAATAAAATGCTTGACGATGCATTTGGAGAATTAAGGACGCTTCTTAAAAAGTATTACAGAAAAATAACAGTGCTTGACAGTGTTCAAGTCTTTTTCGGATTTGGAATTGTATCCTGTGTTACAACGCTCATCTCAATATATAGAATAGTGGTTGAAAAAACGGTAACAATTGCAATGTTCCTTCCTTTGATGGGGGCAATAGCGCAGTTTACCTGGAGGGCATCTTCGGTGATAGATTGTTTTACCAATATTTTGAATGATAATATCTATTTAAATAAGTTCAATGAATTTTACCGGTATGAGTCGAAGGTTGTATCCCGCAAAGAGGAAATGGTGGATGCATCTTTCAGCGGAATGAAAATAGATCATCTATATTTCAGATACAATGAAAATGATAATTATACCTTGAAAGATATCTGCATGGAGATCCGACCGAAACAAAAGATTGCATTGGTTGGATATAATGGAGCCGGAAAATCCACACTGATCAATCTGATTTTGCGGCTGTATGATCCGAATCGGGGCAGCATCACATACAATGATAAGAATATCTGTGATTACAATGTAAAAAACTATCGCAGCAAATATGGCATTGTTTTTCAGGACATAAATGTGTATGCGGCCACCATCGGCCAAAATATCGCGATGGATACCAAGGTTTATTCGGATGAAGAGATGCAAAAGGTTATGAATTCACTTCACCTGAAAGAAAAGATAAACAATTATGAAGGAGGATTTAATACACAGCTGACCCGCGAATTATCTGACAGGGGTGAGATGCTTTCCGTTGGTCAGTGCCAGTGTCTGGCCATTGCAAGAATTTTTATCGATCCTGACAAGCAGCTCTACATTTTGGACGAGCCCACCAGCGCGCTTGATCCCATTGCGGAAGAAGAAATTTATGAGACGATTAACAGTTTTTTGGCAGATAAGACCGTTATATATATTTCTCACAGATTTTCAGCCTCTAAGATAGCCGACAAAATTTATTTCATGGAGAAGGGACAAATCGTCGAGCAGGGGACGCATGATGAATTGATTCTTCAAAGCGGAAAATATGCAAATATGTTCAATTTGCAGGCGAAATACTATAGGGACGGTGCGCAAGCTTGCATGGAATGACGGATGTATAAATGAAACATAGGGAATTGTGTGAGAAGAATCGCCATATAGGCTGCATTTAATGAAAAAATATAGGATTACGCAAAGCGGAATCATGGAGGTCATTGTGAAAAAAATAATACATAACAATCTGTATATTTTGAAAATATTTTTTAGAGCAGTTCCGTTGTACTCTATAGGCTATGCACTGCTGATCGTAGCCAGAAGTGTACTGTTCAATACCGTGGGAAACGTTCTGTTCATACAGTATATTGTTAAGTCGGTAGAATATGTCATTGCTCATCCGCAAGAAATACAGAAAACTTTGACGCAGCTGATTGCTGTGACTTGCGCATATTATGGGTTGGTGCTTCTGTTTAATACGGTCATAGAGGGAATCCTTTATAATAGTTTGACCAAAAATGCTGAAATAAAGGTCAATCGTGTTTTTACAAAAATGTTGTTTGAAAAGTCCGGTTCCATCGACCTGGGCTGCTATGACGACCCGAAGTATTATAACGATCTGGTTGCTGCCATCAAGGAATCAGATAGCAGGGCCTGGAATACTTACAAGAGTATAGTGAATTTGATTGAAAACTTTTTGGTATTGCTCTCACTGTTATATATTATCAGTTCTTTTGACTTTGTCGTTTTTGTTCTGGCGGTTGTGATTAACGTTTTATCCTTTTTGTATCAGATTAAACTTAATAAGATTAACGGTGAAATCTATAACAAAACAATTCCCTATAATAAGGAAATCGACTATACAAATCGCATGTTTTTCTTAAAACAAAATGCGAAAGACATTCAGATGACAAATATAAGCAGTGTTCTGTTTGATAAACTGACCTCTTCTTCAAAAGAGCTAAGCCATATTCACGCTGCTTACGGAGCAAAAAAGGCTGTGTTATGCTCCGGCGATAATCTGATGAAGAAAATCCTTGGAGATTTTGTGACATTGTTTTATCTTGCCTACATGGTGCTTGTAAAATGCGCATATACCTTTGACGTAATGACTGCTTTGTGGAATGCTTACGGTACAATAAAGGGAAACATGAATAATCTTGTTAACTCGATAAAGGAGCTGCATAATAACAGTATTTATATTGATAAATTCATTCATTTTATGGAAATAGAAAACAGGATAGTATTGAATAAGGGCCTGAAAAACAATGCTGGTACACCCATCACAATTGAGTTTGTGGATGTGTCTTTCTCCTATGACGGGGAACACAAAATATTAGACGGATTGAATTTAAAAATCAAGACGGATGAAAAAGTGGCGATTGTCGGCAACAATGGTGCCGGAAAAAGTACACTTGTTAAACTTTTGCTGAGACTCTATGATCCGGACAACGGTAAAATCCTGGTAAATGGAATTGATATTCGGGACTATGATGTGGAGTTCTATCGAAAGAACATATGCAGTGTATTGGTTCAGAACTTCCAGATGTTTGCGTTAACGCTGTATGAGAACGTCAAAATGGATATCGTTGACAAAAAAGCGGAAGGTGCTGACTTGGATAAGGCACTTCATATGGTGGGACTGAATGATGTGGTAGAGCGCTTGCCCAATCAGGGAGACAGCGATTATTCAAGAGAATTCAATGGCGACGGTGTGGTATTCTCAGGGGGACAAAAACAAAAACTGGCACTGGCGAGAGTGTTGCTAAGTGATAAAAGAATGGTGATTCTGGATGAGCCATCGAGTGCGTTAGATCCTAAAGCAGAAAGTGAATTTAATGAACTTGTGTTCAATATGTTGCCGGAGAGGACTATTGTTATTATTTCACATAGGTTGTCCACAACTAAAATGGCGGACAGGATTATTCTGATTCATAATGGAAGGGTAGCCGAAGACGGTTCACATGACCAGCTATTGAAGAACAATGGTACATATGCTAAAATGTTTGAAATGCAGTCCAGGAGATACAAATAATGAGTGAAAGATTTTTTGCCAAAAAATAGTTGACAGACGATGGAAAAGCATATATAGTACTTAATGTAGCGTAAAATCAATCATAAACTAAGAAAGGAGGCAAGCAAGATGTTAAAACTATTATTGCATGGAAAGAGAATCAACGCAAGTTTAAACGGTATTGTCTCCCGAAGGAATGTGGTACTGCCGATCTGATGGTATTGGCAGTATGCATATTTGCATATATAGATGGACTGAGGGCATGACATACATTTGTAGGTTATGCTCTTTCTTTGTCTGATAATGCGCACGGGAGAGGAAATATTGCGTTATCCCTTGAGACATAGGGATACGCGGAAATGAGGAAGAAATGAATTTACCGGGAAGTTTTACGGAAGTTATACGCAAACATGGCATTGACAAAAAGGATGTAATATTTGCCGCCACGGGAGATCTGGACGAGGACCAGCGTTTCGCGGATTCCATTGTGGCGCTGACCAGAGAAAAACTGATCGTTGCCAGATATCCCTATAAGGAAAAACAGGAGTATCGTCTGGGCGGCTACAACAGCTGGTCTCTGGAGCAGGAAAAAAGCATGGAGGAACCGGCGGTGCTGTTGTACGACCTGACCGGGGTGGAAAAGCTGGAGGTGATCCGACAGGTCAGCACCGGTATCCTAATGGGGCGGATCGGCGGTGAGGACAGATACCTATGCCAGTTCTCCAACACCAGGATGGAGGCCTTTATGCGGGTCGGCCGTCTGCTGGAGAAGATAAAAAAAGAGGAGGAGATCACCCCGGAAGATCTGGATGTAAAACGGGGTAAGGAATGCTGCCCCAAATGCGGTATGATCTATCCCGATCAGGAGCGCAAGGTTTGCCCCAAATGTATGGACAAAGGTTCTATACTGCTGCGGGTGGTATCCTATTTTAAGCCCTACAAGTTTCGGCTGGTGGTTATGATGTTCTGTTATCTGGCCACGGCGGGACTGAATCTGATATGGCCCTATCTCAGCGGTACGGTGCTGTACGATAAGGTGCTGGCAAAAGACGAAGGGTTTTTGGCTTTGGCGCATCTGCCAGCAGGGCGGTTTGTGCTGGCACTGGGGATATTGGTGCTGGTTATGATCGGTACCAAGATATTGCTGCAGGGGCTGGGCATATTGCAGGGCGTTCTGACGGCCCATATCGCTCCGGAAGTGGTGGCAAAACTCAAGAGTCAGGTCTTTGACTCCATGGGAAAGCTGTCCATCAGTTTCTTTACCAGAAGACAGACCGGCGGCCTGATGACCCGTGTATCCGATGATGCGGAAGAGATTTCCAGCTTTTTCATCGACGGAATCCCATACTTCTTTATCAATGTGGGGACCATCGTTGCCACCTGTATCATCATGTTTATATTAAGTCCTGTACTGGCTCTGGCATCGGTGGTGCTGATGCCCATTCTGTTCTTTATCAGCTATCTGTTGATGCCCAGACTGTGGCATTATTATGGTAAGCGCCACCGGGCCAACCGCAGGCTGAACAGCCAGATGAACGAGAATTTCACCGGGGCCAGGGTGGTCAAGGCTTTCGGCCAGGAAGAACAGGAGATGACCCGCTTTGGCAAGAACAATAATAAAGTCCGGGATGCCGAGCTGGATCTGTCCAGATACGACTGCAGATTTACCGCGCTATATGTTTTTGTGGAGGATATGCTGACATTTTTGGTATGGGCACTGGGCGGAGCGCTGATCATCAGCGGTTCCAATATAGAGCTTGGACTGCTGATCACTTTCAGCGGTTATGTGGGACAGCTCAAGGGGCCTCTGGACTTTATGTCCAGGATCATCCGCTGGTATACCAATGCCATGAACTCGGCCCAAAGGCTTTTCGAGATCATAGACGCGGTGCCCGAAGTAAGGGAGGCTGCCGATCCTGTGCGCCCCCAGCGGCTGCGGGGAGAGATCACGCTGGAGCATGTGACTTTTGGCTACGAGCCCAATAAACCGATTTTGAAGGACGTGAGTTTCCATGTAAATGCCGGAGAGGTATTGGGTATAGTCGGCCGTTCCGGCGCCGGAAAGTCCACGCTTGTCAACCTGATCTCCCGTCTCTATGACACGGAGGAGGGACAGGTATTGGTGGACGGCATCAATGTAAAGCGGTACGGATTCAACGAGCTGCGCAAGAATGTGTCCATGGTGTCTCAGGAGACATATATTTTCATGGGCACAGTGGCGGAGAATATAGCCTATGCCCGGCCCGACGCCACCAGAGAGGAGATCATAAAAGCGGCCATACAGGCCAGCGCCCACGATTTTATCTGCAAGATGCCCCAGGGCTATGACACGATCCTGGGTCATTCCAACAGATCCCTGTCCGGGGGAGAAAAACAGCGGATCTCCATTGCCAGAGCTATCCTGGCAGATCCCAAGATCCTGATCCTGGACGAGGCCACGTCGGCGGTGGACACAGAGACGGAACTGGCGATCCAGAAATCCCTGGAACAGCTGGAAAAGGGCAGAACCGTGCTGTCCATCGCCCACCGCCTGTCCACGCTGCGCAACGCCACGCACCTGATCGTATTGGACGAGGGCAAAGTGACGGAGTCCGGAACCCATGAAGAACTGATGGCTCTAAAAGGAACCTTCTACAAACTGAGCGAATTGCAGACTAAGGCTTTGGCCATGCGTGGCCTGGAATAGTGGAGCAGTGGAGTTGGAGTACTTCTAAGGCGGTAAAGTACACCGTCTAAGAAGTACTAGCCAACTCCTGAAGAATATCCCCTTTGGGGGGATATTCTTCACGGGATAAGGATTGAACCGGGTTGAACTGGTTTATCGAGCTTAGCATCTGCTACGCTGTTCAATCGAGCGAGAGCGTCCCTGTACAGGAACAATCCCCCGCCCAGAGCGTGACTCGCAGGCAACTACCTATACAACACCTCGCAATAACAACAGAAAGGATCATAAATCAAATGGAAGACAATAGAGAAAACGGTATGCCCGACTTATTGGACTTAGAGGAGTTTGATGAGGAGGCTTTGAAGAAAGAGTCGGAGGAAGTGCTGCAGATGCGGATACTGACTGCGGAGAACGCGGTGTTCACCCGCACGGAGGGAGGGTTTCTGGCGCTGGAGTTTAACGGGAAGAAACATGACAGAGTGGGCGTGTACCTGACTTTTCCTCTGACCAACCCGCAGGAGTTCATCTCCATTCGGGAGGCGGATGAGAAGGCCAAGGAGATCGGGATGATCCGCGCCCTGTCGGATATGCCAAAGGACGTGCAGGACATGATTCAGGAACAGGTGCGCCTGCGGTATTTTATGCCCGTGATCCGCAGGGTCATGGAAGTTAAGGACGAGTACGGCTATGCCTACTGGCATGTGCAGACAGACTTTGGCAGCTGCCGCTTTACCACCCATATGGGAGGGGATGCCGTGGTGTCCCTGGGCGATGCCCGATACCAGATCACCGACATAGACGGCAACCGCTACGAACTGCCTGACCTGTATGCCCTGACCGTTATGGAGCGCAAAAAACTGGACTTGTTTATCTGAATCTGTCGCGGTTTCGTTATCTTGGAGACGGACGGCAGTTGTTGCCGTCAATAGAATTTACGGAGGCGAACTTTATGAGAAAATATGCTGTTATACTGTATCCTGATTTTTCATTGCAGGAGATAACCTGTCTTACATCCGCACTTACAGTCTGGTTTGGAGAGCAGATCGATTTCCTCGCCAGTGAGGACAGAGAATATCGGAGTGAAGAAGGGTTAAGGATCTTGCCCACAAAGACAATGGACGATGTAAAGATAACAGACTATGACTGTGTGATCTTACCGGGAACGATCAATCCGCTGCCCGCTTTATTTGATGAGAAATTGATTGACTTTTTAAAAGGTGTGGCTGATTCCGATGTTGTCATTGCGGCGATATCGTCTTCTCCGATACTGCTATCCAAAGCAGGAGTGCTTGATGGGAAAAAATTTACAGCGGGTTATTTTATGCAAATGGCAGATGTTTTTCCCTTTATAGAAAAGGAGAATTTTATACACAGGGGAGTCGTCGAGGACGGAAATATAATTACCGGAATAGGAATGTTTTTCAGAGAATTTGCGGAGGCCGTATTAAAGAGATTTGAGTATGATTTTGGGAAAAACTTTATGCGGTATGATCCGGCAGAGTTCTCGGAAGAGGAATTGACGTTTTATTGGTCTGAGGAGGAATATCGAGAGTTTTTAGAAGAGCTGAAGGCATATTCCGTTAAAGACGTATAACATGCTATCTATCGGATATGAGATCAGAGCGCATTTTATACTAATAAGGAGCAAATATTCATGAAACTATTATACACACTAAAGGAGTCCCAGCAGCAGGCTCTGTCCTTACGGGACGGGGAGTCGATATGGTACTGCGTTCCGGTGGATCTGGATTTTGACAATGGGGAGCGCAGCGCCAGGATCAGTTACGCTGATCAGACCTGGATCGTAGTCACCGAGGAACGCCTGATGACCCTTAAGGGGGAGGAAAAGACCTCCGAATATCTGCTGGCGGACTGTGAGAAAATAAAATGTGAGCACCAGGTGGGCTGCGGCATTGTGACCGTGTTCCCAAAGGAGGGAGGGCCGGAGTGCGTTGCCCGTTTCTCCATGCGCCATATCATACGGGTGGCTTATGCCGTCAGGGGAGCGCAGACGCTGGTGCAGGCCACGCAGGAAAAAAAAGAGCTGAAGATGGTCAGCCGGGTGGAGAGCCGGGAATACGAAAAGTACTGTGAGAAATGCGGCCGCGCTCTGCCGGGAACCAGCAAATGCATGTACTGCGACGGCAAATCGGAGGTACTGAAAAAGTTCATGGCCCTGTGCGGGGATTTTATCGGCAGCCTGGTGGTGATCTCTCTGCTGCTGGTACTGCTGGCGGGGATCAATATGTTCAATCCCATGGTACAGCGGTATTTTATAGACAATGCCCTGGCTAACGGACAGGGAACCTTGTCTGATCTGTGGCTGTTTATCGGCCTGACTTTTGTGCTCACTGTGGGAGGCATGGTCTGCTGGATATACCGTTACTGGCTGTGCGTGAAACTGGGAGCGTCCTTGAGCATGAGCCTGCGGGCCAAGCTGTACTATAAGATTCAAGTGCTGTCTCTGTCCTTTATCAACAACCGGAAACCCGGTGAGTTAATGAATCGCGTGTCTCGGGATACCCGGGAGATCCGGGCGTTTATGCAGGATGTATTTGGAGACATGTTTTCCACGCTGGTAACAATGATCGTGTCTCTGGTCATGATGTTGATCATCAGCTGGAAGATGACATTGCTGTCCCTGCTCTTTGTGTCGGCCGTGGTGGTGTTCATTCGTATATTCTGGCACCATATCCATACCATATTCCATAAGCAGTGGCTGCGTTCGGACGACCTGAGCAGCAATCTGCAGGATATTCTCTCCGGTATGCGCATAGTAAAGTCCTTTGGCAAGGAGGCCAGCGAGAGCGCTAAATTTACGGAGAAGACGGAGGCTTTCGCCGCGATCCAGAAAAAGAACGAGACATTCTGGGCGGTGTTTTTTCCCATCATGACTTTTCTGCTGGGAGTGGGCACGTATATCGCCATTTACTTTGGTGGTATACAGGTGCTGGACGGCAGTATGACCATAGGAGAGCTGGTACAGTTCGTGACCTACAGCGGCTATCTGTTCGGCCCTTTGAGCTGGATGACCCACCTGCCCAGAGCCGTGATGCAGATGCTGACCAGCTTAAACCGTATCTATGATGTGTTGGACGAGGAGCCTATGCTGGCGGATAAGGCGGAGAGCAAGGCGTTTCCCATAGAGGGCGCGTTCACCTTTGAGGATGTATCTTTTGGTTATCAGACCTATGAGCCGGTGTTGGAGCATATCACCTTTGATGTAAAGCCGGGAGAGATGATCGGCCTGGTGGGCGCTTCCGGTACAGGAAAGTCCACGTTGATCAATCTGATCATGCGGCTCTACGACGTGGATCAGGGGAGGATCACTTTGGACGGGTACGACCTGCGGGACGTGCGGAAGGAAAGCCTGCACTCCCAGATCGGCGTGGTGCTGCAGGAGACATTCCTGTTTTCAGGCACGATACTGGCGAATATCCGTTTTGCCAAACAGGACGCCACTCTGGAGGAGGTTATCATGGCGGCCAGAGCTGCCAATGCCCATGACTTTATCTGCAAGACTCCGGACGGCTACAACACTTATGTGGGCGAGCACGGTTACAATCTGTCCGGCGGCGAGAGACAGCGTATCGCCATTGCCCGGGCAATCTTGAACAATCCCCGGATTCTGATTCTGGACGAGGCTACCTCGGCGCTGGATACGGAGAGCGAATTCTTGATCCAGCAGGCATTGAACCGCCTGATAAAGGGCAGGACTACCTTTGCCATCGCCCATCGCCTGTCCACGCTGCGGGACGCCCACCGTCTGGTGGTCATCGACAAGCACGGTGTGGCCGAAATCGGCACCCATAACGAACTGCTGGAAAAGCAGGGGATCTATTACGGCCTGGTGAATGCGCAGTTGCGCATGAGCAGCGGGGAACAATAAATGTATGAAACATTGGTGCGGGTGCATGATTTTATCAGCATCCGCATTTCTGCAGTCTATGAAAGAAGTCCCGGAATCAGACGATAATCCTCAGAAAGATCAAGAATCTTTCTGAGATCCCTGTTACAATAAACCTACACTGCAGTGAGAGAGGAACTGGTAAATGAGCTATTCAACCATAACAAGGGCCATGGTCAGCTATGTGGAGAGCCATGTGGGCGATCCACGCCTGGATGTTAAGCGGATGGGGATGAAGTTTGGCTTTTCGGAGAATTATATTCGGGAACTGTTTGCGGACCAGGTGGGCATGTCTGTCATGCGTTTCCATAAAAGGCGGAGAATCATTCTGTCTGCGGCGCAGCTACTGCGCACGGACAGAAATATACTGGATATTGCGCTGGAGTGGGGGTTCGGTTCCCATGAGGCTTATACCCGGGCTTTCTCCAAAGTCATGGGCATGTCTCCCAGCGCGTTTCGCGGCGTCAGACCCATCTTGGGCAAGACATCGCTACGGCCCGGCGTTTATGGTCTTGAATTGCTCCAGGAGAAAGAAAAGAGGAGTGATATGGGCAATATGAGACAGGATAAACAGGACAGCATAGTATTATATGATATTCAGCAGGTGAAATTCGGCAGCTATGGCAGCTCCACGCCTTTTCCCATCTGTATCAAGGCAGTGTCGGAATATCTGGGGGACGATGTGTCTTACCCTTATATCATGGCGGCTACCGGAGCGGCGTTTCGCCTGGTATGGAACACACTGCATTGGGATTTGAGCAATGTGGATATCTATCATGCTTTCACCGAGTCCAATCAGGTGTATGGGCTGGGAGCCAGGGCTCTGGGCAGGGAGTTTTCTTTTCTGGGAAGGGAGGAGACTACCACCAGGGAAGAGTTTTTGGCATATATCAAGGAGCATCTGGCAGAAGGGTATCCCTGTATCGCGCTGGGAATTATAGGGCCGCCGGAGCCCTGTATAGTGGCGGGGTATGATGAGGACGGAGGCAGTCTGCTGGGCTGGAACTTTTTTCAGGACGATCAGGAATACGCAGGTAATGTCAGTACCGCTGAGAACGGCTATTTTATCAGCAAAAGCTGGTGGGAAAACACAGACACCCAGGCGGTGATGTGCCTGGGTCCCATAAACGGGGAGGGCTTGACTCCCACAGAGATATTGAATCAGGCGGTTAAAGCTCTGGAAGGGAGAAAAGAGCATGCATACGCCAAGGGTATACTGGCCTATGACGCATGGCAGGAAATGCTGCTGGATGACAGCCACTTTGCCAGCGAGGCTTATGATAGCCTGTTTTCCAAGCTGCTGGTGCAGAATGACGCTGCCCAGTGTCTGGCGGACGGCAGAGAGCAGGGAGCCAGATATCTGCTGGAGTTGGCGGCGCAGCGGGCAGGGGAGGACAACGCGAAACTGGAGCAGGCAGCCCGGCATTTTCGCAATGTGAGCGCTGCCGCAGGGGAGATGAGCGGTCTGATCGGCGACTGGTCGGATATGGACGCCATGCTCCGTCATCTGACGGACAGAAAAGTGCGGGAACAGCTGGCGCAGCTGATCCTTAAGGCCAAAGCCCAGGACGAGGCGGCGCTGTCCTGTCTCAAAGAATACTTGAAGTAGATAAACAGGGACTGCCCCGTGGGGGCAGTTCTTTTGTTTGCGCGCCATGGACGCGGCAAGAAGTGGGTTTGCCGGATAGAAGTGCTGCTTGACCGGTAAATAGTGTCACTTGCTCCCGGGGCTATTGCTCTTTATGAGAGGAGTTGTTACAATGGCTTCAGTGCTTGTGAAACGGGCGGAAGGGAGCCGAATGAAATACACCATAGAGAATATCTCTCAGGGAGAGAATGAAGTGATCCTGCGCTGCGCTGCCCCGTCGCCCGAGACGGAACAGCTGATACGTTTTCTGGAGTTTCAAAACCGCAGGCTGCTGGGGACCCGGGACGGTGTGCAGGTCGTTATTGAGCCATCGGAAATCCTGTATCTGGAGAGCGTGGAGGGCAGAACTTTCGCCTATACGGAAACCAGCGTTTTGCAGATGGAGCACTCTCTGTTACAGTTGGAACAGCTCTTGGGTACCGTGAATTTTTTCCGGTGCAGCAAGTCTGCGATCCTGAACATCGACAAGGTCCGGGAGCTTAGGAGCAGGGCCTCCAATCGCATTGACGCTACGATGTGCAACGGAGAGCATATCATGATCTCCCGCACTTACGCGTCGGATTTTCGCAGAAGGCTGAAGGGTGAATAGATAACCGGAAGGAGGACATGAGCATGGGTAAAAAAATTATGGGCCGCAGTGGACGTAATGGGAAAAGAATGTCTCTGTTGGAGCGCTATCTGGTAGTGGAGATTGCCATTGAGTTTAAGGCATGTATATACTTTTTCTGCATTCTGTTCTTTTATTCCGTGTACCGGTTGCTCGGCGGGAGTATGGAGGCCAATATCCTGCATATGGGAGAGATGATCCTGCTGACATACGGGATGGGATATCTGCAATGGTATGTGCTTGACAGATTTGACGAGGGCGAACGGCTGGGCATCCGGGAGACGGCGTATCTGCTGCTCTGCGCCGGTATACACACTGCGGTATCCTGGCTGGGAAATTGGTTTGACAGAGGCGTTTTTGTAACATTCCTGTATGCCCTGTTTATGGTACTGGCATATCTCTGCGGTTTTTTGGTCTATAAGATAAAGAGGGTACTGGACGCCAAACAGTTGAATGAAGATCTGCGGGCGTTTCAGGAAAGATCCGGCAGCCTGGGGAATGTGGGCAACGGCGAGAGGGATGAAGATGTGGCTGCGGAGAAAGACAGGAAAGAGAGGGAGCAGAGATGAGCGGGACGGAGAGAATCATTGATATTGAGCAGTTGACCAAAAATTATGGAAAACACAGAGGCGTGACAGAGCTTAGCCTGTCGGTGGAACAGGGGGAAATATTCGGCTTTTTAGGTCCCAACGGAGCCGGAAAGTCCACTACCATCCGGGCCATGCTGGGGTTTATCCGCCCCAATGCCGGAAAGATCCGGCTGTTTGGCAAGGACATTCGTCAGCACAGGGAGGAGATTCTGGCCCAGGTGGGATATATGCCCTCGGAAACCATGTTCTATCCGGGCATGAAAGTGAAAGAAGTGATCCGCCTGGCAGCCGGGGTACGGGGGCTGGACTGCGGTGAGGAGGCGGCGATGCTCTGTGAGCGGCTACAGGTGGATACGGAAAAGAGGATAAGGGAGCTGTCTCTGGGAAACCGCAAGAAAGTGAGCATCATATGTGCCATGCAGCACAGGCCCGGGCTGTTCGTGTTCGACGAACCCACCAGCGGTCTTGACCCGCTGATGCAGAAGGAGTTTTTCCTGCTGATCCGGGAGTATGTGGACCGGGGCGCTACCTGTATGCTGTCCACCCATGTATTGCCGGAGGTAAAGCGCTACTGCGACCGGGTGGCTATCATGAAGGAGGGGCGGCTACAGAGCGTGGAGCCGGTGGCGGCGCTGACAAGAGCCGGGGCCAAGCGTATCAAATGGGTGCGGGACGGTATTTGGGAGGAGTTTCTGTATGAGAAGGATCTGAACGAACTGTACCGGGAGCTTGAAGGACATGACATCCGGGAGCTGCTGATCGAAGAGCCGTCTTTGGAGGAAGTGTTTATTGAGTATTACAGGACCTAAATATATTGAAGTGTACGCTTGTTTCGCAAACCTAATGTTTGTGCGGCTGAAAGGAGAACGTCATATGCGGTATATTTACAGACATGAAATGAAACAATATTGGAAAACCCTGTTGCTGTGGTCTGTCTGTGTGGGGGGCATGGGGATGGCCTGCATTCTCCTGTTCTCCAGTATGCAGGAGGAGATGGCTGGCATGGCGGAGAGTTTTGCTGCCATGGGCACATTTTCACAGGCTTTTGGCATGGACCGCCTGAGCATCGCGACTCTGACAGGATTTTATGCCACAGAGATAGGAACGATCCATGAGCTTGGTGGCGCCCTGTTTGCGGCGATGCTGAGTATGACCATGCTCTCCAAGGAGGAGGACGGACATACCAGTGAATATCTATTCTCCCTGCCTGTCTCCAGGGGCAGGGTGGTGTGGATGAAATGGTCCGTGGTCTGTTCCTGTCTGGCGCTGTTCCACCTGCTCTGCATGGGCTTTTACGGCATGGGTTTTGCGCTGCTGGGGGAGGGCATTCCCGGAAAGGAATTCTGGCTGTTTCACGGTATGCAGTTTATGATGGGTTTGGAACTGGCCGGGATCTGTTTTGCCGTCTCCGCCTTTTTCAGGCAGAACCGGCTGGGAGTGGGCATGGGCATAGTGCTGCTGTTTTACGCTTTTAATCTGGTGAGCAGAGTGACGCCGGAGATGGAGAAGATAGCATTCCTCAGCCCTTTTGCCTATGCCAACGCCTCCGAAATCTTAAGCGGCGGAGAGATAGCTGCGGGCGCGGCCGCGCTGGGAGCGGCGGTGCTGATCCTGGGGCTGGGGACTGCCTGTGTGAAATATGTGGGAAAAGATCTGGGCTGAGCCCGTAAGCAGGGATTCTTACAACGAAACGTGGAAGCACATAATGGAGACTATAGAACGAGAGGCAGCCGGAACTTTAAATCCGGCTGCTTTTTTGTCATCTCATATTTATTTTTGTTGCGATTTGGGAATTTCATGTTAAAATAAGAACATGCGAAGTAGCGTATTCCATAGATTTTTACGCGGAGCTCGGATATTAGCCCGCTCCAATCTGGCATTTATGACGAAGAAGTTATGACAAGGCAGAATATTGCGGATTAGGTCAGCGGTATGCATGTGGAGGTGTAAGCGTATGAAAAAGAGAGCAAAGAACAATAATATGAAGAAAAACAGGATGCCCGGAGTGAATATGCCGGACGGCTGGTTCTATATGTCCGATAAAGAGTTGACGGCAGCTGCGGTCAAGGAGGCGCTTGATGATGCGGAATACGGCGTGGAGTACTGGGAAGAGGCCCAGGTGCTGGAGATCGTTCTGGGAGAGCGCAGTTCCATGGATGTGGAAGTCCTAGCCCCCCGTCTGGGAGAGGAAGAGGCGGATGCTTTTCTGGACAGTCATCGGGTAAGGTTCCTCTGCTATGTCACATTTCAGCCGGAGGAATACGAGAACGTAAAGGCTGTGATGGAGCATATCTGCGGCAGGATCGGGGGATTTTTCTGCGGGGATACGGAGGATTTCACGCCGGTGGTAGAAGCGCCGATGTGATGTCTGTTGATAAATAGATTCGTAACAGAGTTGAAAACGAGCAACAGCGCAGTAGTTGACTTGTCAAAGTAGTTGACTTGTCAAAGTAGTTGACTTGTCAAAGTAGTTGACTTGTCAACTACAGGGATGCGGGAAAGGTGAAGAAATGTCAAGACTGGAAGAGGCGAGAGAGTTTTTTGAGGCGGATATATTTGCCACCCGGACCACGGGGATCGTGATCGAGGAAGTGGCGGATGGGTACTCCCGCTGCAGCCTTCAGGTGGAGGACAGACATCTGGCGGCTCATCATCATGTGATGGGAGGAGCGCTGTTTACGATGGCAGATTTCGCGTTTGCCGTGGCCGCCAATCCTCCCGGACAGACCACTGTGACAGCCACCAGCAATATCAGCTATATCAGTATGCCCAAGGACGATAGACTGGTGGCGGAGTGCAGGCAGATCAAGGACGGACGGAGAGCATGCTATTATGAGACACAGATTACGGACGGGCAGGGCAATCTGGTGGCGGTGGTGACTGCCATGGGGATGCATATGAACTGAGAACATGTGGCATTATCGGGCATCAAGTGCCGGGTAGAATAGAACTAATGTTTGCGAATACAATAAAGGATAAGGGGGATAGAGTAATGATCGTGAAAGTTCTGGTGGAAAATACGGCGGTCTCGGGGGAATACGGAAAAGTGCATGGCCTGTGTATGTATATAGAGACAGGGAAACATAAGATCTTGTTTGATCTGGGGCCGGATAAGCTGTTTCTGGAAAACGCGGAGAAGATGGGAGTGAGCATCGGGGATGTGGATACGGTGGTGATCTCCCACGGCCATTATGACCACGGAGGAGCGCTGGGCCTGTTTTTACAGCGCAACCGCAAGGCGAAGGTATACCTCCACAAAAAGGCTTTTGACAGACATTTTTCCAAAGCGTTTTGTCTGTACATAAATATCGGTCTGGATAGTTCTCTGGCCGGGAATGAGCGGATCGTCTTCACTGAGGGCAATCTGAAACTGGATGATGAACTGACGATCATTACGGATGTGAAGGAGAGGGAGCTGTATCCTCTATCCAACAACAATTTGTACATGCTGGACGGCAGAAAAAAGGTTAGGGACGACTTTTCCCATGAACAGAGTCTGCTGATCCATGAAGATGAACATAAAGTACTGCTGGCGGGCTGCGCGCACTGCGGCATCGTCAATATACTGAACAGGGCAAAGCGTGATCTGGGCGGAGACGTGACCCATGTGATCGGTGGATTTCATATTTGGAAGGATAAGTCCCCGGAAACGGTGCGGGACTTGGCACAGCGACTGAAAGTGAGGGATATCCTGTATTACACCTGCCATTGTACCGGACAGGATAATTATGCCCTGCTGCGGGAGGAGATGAAGGAACAGATTGAGTATCTGTCCACGGGTACCATACTTAGAATTTAGGAGATTGCTGGAAAAAGGTATAATCCGGCAGGATATAAGGACAAAGGTATAACAGGGAAGGGAGTGGCTATGAAACTGGTATTTATCATAGGCAGCGGCGCCGTGGGCAAGATGACGGTGGGGCAGGAGTTAATGAAAAGGACGGGACTCAGACTGTTTCACAACCACATGATGATCGAACCGGTGATCGAGGTATTCGGCGGATTTCGCGGGGATGTGGTGAGCAGACTGCGCAGGGTCATACTGGAAGAATTTGTGAAAACCGACCACAAGGGCATGATATTTACCTATATGTGGGCTTTTGACATGCCCTCGGACCGGGAGTATATACTGGGCGTGGCGCGGATGTTTGAGGAAAAAGGCGCTGAGATTTACTGCGTGGAGCTGGTGGCGTCCCAAGAGATCCGGCTGCAGCGCAACCGCACGGAGAACAGATTGAACAATAAAGCATCCAAACGAGATCTGGAGTTTTCGTCCGGCCTCATACTGAATGAGGACGCCAACCACCGCCTGGTGAGCCGGGAGGGGGAGATTCCTTTTGCCAATTTTCTGCGGATTGACAATTCCAGGCTGTCTCCGGAGACGGTGGCGGAATTGATCAGGGAGCATTTTGACTTGTAAAGGCTTTTTGACTTGTAAGAACAGAGCGTAGGAATTGAGGAAGTAAAGATGAGCTATATTACTACTTATACAGGAAAACATTTCAATCCGGCGCAGCCGGACCGGGAGAAAATAGATATTCGCGACATCGCCCATGCCCTGCCGATGATCTGTCGCGGCAACGGGCATGTGAAAACCTTTTTCTCCGTGGGGCAGCACTGCATACACTGCGCCCTGGAGGCGGAGGCAAGGGGGTACTCTCGGCGTCTGATCCTGGCCTGCCTGCTGCACGACGCCAGCGAGTGCTATCTGTCGGATGTACCCCGGCCGGTAAAGAGCGGGATGCCCGGGTACAAGGCGGTGGAGGAGCGGCTACTGGAGCAGGTCTATATCAAATATCTGGGCTCCGCGCTGACAGAACAGGAGGAACGGCTGGTAAAGCAGGTGGACAACGACATGTTGTATTATGACATGCTGAATCTTCTGAACGAACGTTTCGACCAGGAACCTCCTGTGATGGCAACGGTCTTTTCCTATGAGGTATTGCCTTTTGAACAGGTGGAGGGAAAGTATCTGGAATTATTTGAACGATATAGACATGTGGGGGGAATCAAGGAGGAAACAAAGATGGGAATGCGATTGAGCATTGAAGGCATGGAAAATGAAATGACATTTGATTCGGAGCATTTTACAGTCCATTACTGCCGGGAATGCGCGAATCTGGTGGAAAGGATTGCCGGAGCGCTCCGGGGAAACATGCAGCGGATCATGGGCTTTTTCCGGCTTGACAAGCTGGACAGGAAGATACCTGTGGTCCTTTATTCGGATACGGACGCCTATGTTGCCCATATTGAGGAGTGCGGGCAGAGGTATTATGATTGGATGATAGCGGATACTTTTGACGGTAGGATTCACATACTGTCCCTTGAGGCTTGCCGGAGCCGCTCTTCCCATGCCGGAATGGATGAAGAAGAATATACCCGCCTGATCGTCCATGAGTTCGTACATATCTGTCAGCAGCAGGTGGAACCCAACTGCTACGGCTGCATCTGGTTTTGGGAGGCGCTGGCCACCAATCTGGCGGGGCAGGAGCATGCCCCGGTGGAAATTCTCTGTAACAGGGAGGAATTGATGTTTCATTATCAGGAATTGCCGAACGCGTACGCTGTGTCCTACCTGTTGGGAAAATATATGCTGGAACATATGTCGCCGCAGCAGATCTACGATTACATTCGCAGACCGGCGCAGCTATGGGAGGATACGGAGAAAATACTACAGGCGGCAACCCTGCCGTGATTCCGTCCAGACGTTCCGGTTCCGGGGCGTACATTTGCAGCAGTTTTCTGATTTAATTGAGATAATATGGCCGATTAAGTTTTTTCTTGACAATATATAAATTTGTACTAAAATAGTTCTAAAAAGAACAAAAGTATTAAGGGGGCCATATGATTCCATTGAACCCATGGGAACATCATAACGTGATCAAGACGCTGTATTCCAAATGTGTAGAAGATGTATGCATCCGGCATGAGATCACCCGGATGGAGTTGGACATTCTGCTCTTTCTGGCGAATAATCCCTGCTTTGACACCGCTACGGATATCGTGGAGACCCGGTATCTGTCCAAGTCCCAAGTATCATCCTCCGTCGGATCACTGGAGGAGCGCGGATATATCCGCAGGGAATATACAGGGAACAATAAAAAGACGGCGCATCTGCGGATATGCGGTCCGGCGAAGTCTGTTATTGAGGACGGAAGGGAGGCGCAGGAGAGGTTTGTTTCCGTCATGCTACAGGGGCTGAGCGAAGAAGAATGCGCGTGTTTGAAACATTGTTTTGAGTGTATGTGGGAGAATATCGACTGTTACTTGAAAGCCGCCGAATAACAATAAGCGCGGAATTACTTGCTGTAACAAAAAGTAATAGAGGGAGAAAAACAAAGACTTTTTGGGGAGGACACAAGGATGCTTTTTAAGTTTATCATTTGCTTTCTGGCGGGGATAGGGGCCGGGCTGGGCACCGGATTCGCGGGCATGAGCGCTGCCGCCGTGATCAGCCCCATGCTCATCACTTTTCTGGGACTTCCGGCTTATGAGGCGGTGGGAATCGCACTGGCAAGCGATGTTCTGGCCAGTGCCGTCAGCGCCTATACTTACGGAAAAAACAAGAATCTGGACATTCGCAATGGCCTGGTGATGATGGCCACGGTGCTGCTGTTTACTCTGGGTGGGAGCTGGATGGCCAGTAAGGTCCCGAATACTGCCATGGGGAATTTTTCCGTTTTTATGACACTGCTGCTGGGTATTAAGTTTATCGTAAAACCCGTTATGACCACCAGGGAATCCATGAACCGGGTCAGCGGGAAAAAACGGGTTATACAGTCCATAATCTGCGGAACCGTGGTGGGCTTTATCTGCGGTTTTATCGGCGCGGGCGGGGGCATGATGATGTTGCTGATCCTTACCAGCGTACTGGGGTATGAACTGAAAACGGCGGTGGGAACCAGCGTGTTTATTATGGCATTCACTGCACTGACCGGATCGGTGAGCCATTTTGCCATCGGAGGGATGCCGGATATATGGTGTCTGCTCTTCTGCGTGGGGGCCACGCTGTTATGGGCCAGAATAGCAGCCAAGTTTGCCAACAAAGCCAGCGCGGTCACTTTAAACAGGGCTACCGGCGTGGTGCTGGCGGTGCTGGGTGCGGCGATCCTCGCGGTGAATTATCTGTCCTGAGAGCGGGGCGCACAGGAGCGGGCCGGCAGCTTGCAGCATTTTACTTTTTTTGCCAGGATTGGGGCAGGGAAATATGGTATGCTTGTAAAAAAAGTAGGAGGTGTCAGGTTGTGGAATGGTTGACCAAAATGAATGAGGCTTTGGCCTATATTGAGGAGAATCTGGAGGCCAGGGAGCTGAAGGATACGGATATTAAGATCATTGATTTGGCGGCAAAATACGGGTATGATTCCCCGGAGGCATTTACAAGGGCTTTCCGGGCGTTTCACGGTATAGCGCCCTCCGCGGTGAGAAAAGGCGGGAGCGTAAAGGAATATCCGCCGATATCTCTTAAGGTCACAGTTCAGGAGGGCAGCACGATGCTGGGAGACAAGTCTCTGGTGCGCATGGAGGAGTTAAGCGGCCGCAGGGGCGTGGTATTTACGGTAAATTGTCAGGAACCGGAGACTGAGGCATGGAATCTCATGCGGGAATGGGCGGTGAAAAATCTCAGAGATTATCAGGCCAGAAGATATATCGGATACGCTCCGGGCGGACATCATCCTGACGGGCCGGAGGAGACCGCTCATGAGTATTGTGCCATGATGATCCTGCACAGTGATGTTGGATAGTGCGTAGGGACGACAAACAAATACAAATAAAAAAGGGACTTCCTCAATCCTTAAAAGGCTATGACAGCAACGGTTATAGTCTTTTTTCATGCGGTAATTACCGTATGAAATGAACTCCTATTCCCCAAGCGGAGAAATACCCAACAACAGTATTCCGCAATCAAATCTCCCAACAAGTAACGAGAAAAAATCATATATCAACACCGAAACCAATCAATCATATCAATCCATATCACAGGAGGGCAAAGACCATGAATAAAAAGCAGGAACAACAGATTTTGAACTATTACAGTACCGCCGACAAATATATCCGTAGTAGGACACACTCCAATGCGCATCAGAGCGTATTTACAAAAGAAAACGATAAATACCAGTGGCTTGTGTTGGAACAGAAAAGCCAATGCGAAGTAGAGGTAAGGCAGACCGACAATCATGGAACAATCACAGCGAGGGATAATTACGAACTGACAAGAAATCTCCCTAAGTGCGTGGGCGTGGAGCGTTTATGTGAGGGTGCAAATTTTCAGATACCTTTTAATGCTGATGAAATCAACTTAATCTATCAGTTTGGGGAGCAGAGCAAAACGGAAACGTGCGCCAGTCTGTCCGCTATCCTTCCGCAGATAAATGACAGCGACACCAAGCAGACAGTAAGCGACACTTTGAAGAAATTAAATGCCCTGTCAGAAGAAACGTGTGCGGAACTGACCGCAACCACCAAAAGACGGAAAATGACCGAGCGTGACCATTCCGTAATGGCAAGGTTAGCCAGAGCAAAGGAGCAGGCAAAACAGCCGACAGTTGCCGAGGGAAAAAAGCACAGAACCCACAGTAAGGGAAAGGGGGATATGACACTATGAAACTTTCCCGATACGAACAAGAAAGCATAGTCAATTACAATGCAGGAGAACAGACCGCCACTGTCTACACAAGGGATAAGGCAGTCATGCGGAAACTTGATACGCTTGTTGCCGACTTCCCCGATACATACAAGCTGATAGAGCAGGACGAGGTATCTAAGACCTATTCCTTTCCGAAATCATACGTCAGTTACCGCAAACCGAGGGCAGTCAGTACCGAGCAGAGGGAACGAGCAAGGCAGATGATGATTGCAAAGAATAAAGCAAAGGGAGATTAAGCAAAATTTAATAGAATTGTGTGTGCTGTTGTGGTAAAATAACAGCGTTGAATAATTCAATAAATTAACGGCTAAGGAGATTAATCATGATAGACAAACGCACATCAATCGGAGTTACTATACTGACAATAATAATGACCTTTATGGAAATGACCGCATTACCTGCGGCTTTATTCTGTAATATACAAATAAAGGATATAGAACCAATTTATTTTTCTTTGATGATAAATTTTATATTTGCTTTTGCTTTATGTTATGTATGCAGGAAAACCATTATAAAAGAGTGGAAATTTGGATTGCAATTTCAAAATATACTGATTGGTTTGAAAAGATATGGTATTCCATCCCTTGTTGCTACACTTATAGTGGCAGTTGCTTTCTGTATAGGGCTTTCACCGTTTGATAATAAACCAACAATATATAGAGTTATTGTAGAGGGCGTTGTGTATTATATAGGCGTTGCAATAATGGAGGAAATTTATCTGAGAGGGTTGTTACAGAATATCATTGAAAAATGGTTTGGCAAACGAGATAATGCTACATTATATGCAGTTATTATTTCATCTGCACTATTTGGTTTTGGGCATATTTTTGGTGCACTTGGGCAACCAATTTTAACAATTATTTGCAAAGCTGTTTGGGCTACTGCATTAGGAGTTTACTTTGGGGCAGTTTATGTCAAAACCCGAAATTTATGGATACCAATTATTTTACATTTTGTAGTGGATTTGTGCGGTATACCATTTTGTTTTTCTAAAAGTAATCAATATCCAACAATAGGATTAGTTTTCTGTTTAATAATGTATTTGTTATTAGGAATATACGGCATTTATATTATCCACAAAAATAATGATAACTTCTGCCCTATTTACAAGCATTAAAATGAAAAAATTATTTGACAGAGCAGAAATATAAAAACTGAATATTGTTTACCATTAGGTAGCGATTATCTTAACAGACAATCCGCTACCTTTTTTATTTTCAGAAACTATCAACACAGCACAGAAAGAATGAGGTATCAGAAATGATTGAGAGCAAGAATGACACAAGCAAAAACTTAGAAAAGGCATTGCAGGCATTGAAACAGGCGCAACAGCGTGTAGCCAACGAAAAGAAAAAGCAGAACGAGAAGAAACGCAAAGCCGAGAAACCACTCCCCCACAATCTACTCTCCCCAATGCCGAAAATGAAAGCGAGGGCGGTACAGAATGACGAGGGCAACGGAACTGGAAAGCCGAGGTAACGTATTCACCCTGTTTACAGGGTGCGCACAGATATACCACCAGAGGTGGTATGTGCGCCCTTCGGGGGGCAAGTTTCACTTGCATGGACTCCTGCGGAGGGCGTTGTCTGCCTTGCGGCAGCCAAAAGGGGAAACGACAATTCCCCTTCGCAAGCTGCGCTTGCTACCCTTTAGTGAACTTTGCGTTCAGACAAAAGCCAAAGTGCGGCTTTTATCTGCCCACAAAGTCTATGGGTGCGCCCCTCTACCCTATCGGCAGAATGTAGGTGCTGCATATGGGTAATGTCACAAAACAGGCAAGCACACGTTTCTCCATAGTCAAGCGGAGCAAGGGGCAGTCGTCAGTTGAGAAAGCGTCCTATATTAGCAGGAGCGTTCTTGTGAGCGAATATGACGGGCAGACCTACCGCCCGAAATATCTTGAAGATTTAGTCCACAGCGAAATCACTCTCCCACCCAATGCGCCTAAAGAATATGCAGACCGAGCCACTTTATGGAACGCTGTTGAACTGTCAGAGAAAGGGCAGAAATCACAGCTTGCGAGAATGTTAAAAGCGTCACTTCCCAAACAGCGGATAAGGAACAGAGATACCAAGAGTTGGAAACGGTACATCTTTCAAAGGGGCAGAAACTAAGCCGATTAAAGGAACTGTCAAAAATGTATGCCCTCTTTGCGCCAATCCAAGCCACCTATAAGGAGAGCCAGTCACTCAAAGGATTTGCGAAAATGAAATACGATAAGGAGCATAAAGACAGCTTATCGAAGTCCCCCGAATTAAAGGAGCGTATGCAGAGCCTTTTACAGAATGGAGAAAAGATAACGCCGAAACAGTGGAAAGCCGAGATACAGTCTTTGCAGTCCGAGTATGACAGTATCGGCAAAGAGCAGACCAAGACTGCCACAGAATTAGCGTATGCGGAAGTTATCAGCTATAACAAGAAAAATCTTGAAAGAGCGCTTCAGAACGAGAGCCGACAGCACAATAAACAACAAAGCAGGACTAAGCGGAGGGAGGAAGAAATTTGATAGAAATATGAGCATAATTGTGGTATGATTTTGATTAAACAAATTTAAGGTATGGAGTAACAATGAGATGACTAAGGAAATTAAAGTTTATGAACCAATCTTTTTTATATTTTTTGGAATATTTCATTTACACAGAATATGGGGACTGATTGACAGGGAAACTTATTCAAAATTTTGGATTGGTGTAATGAAAAACAAGGGTATGTTTTACTATTTTTTAATGGGAGTTTTAACTATTCTTTGCATATGTGGCATAGTTACTTTTCTTAAAAATTGGAAAAATAATTATTGGTGGCGTTGGATTTATCTTTTTGGTGGTAGTTATTTATTGTTTGATTTATTTGCCATTGCTACGGGATTGAAATTTTGGGAAAGACTTTTATTAAAAATGTTTGATGTATCTGCACCGTATTGGAATATACTATGGATTTCTTTTGTATTATTAGGTGCTTTTTCATTTGCTTTAGGGATTAGATTGTTATTACAAAAGAAATAATATTCAGCTTATCAGGTATTACCACAATCACAACAAAATAAGTAACACAGCGTCAGAGCGTATAGAAAAATCTATGCGCTCTATTTTATTGTAAAGGAGCAGATTTATGAGCAAAGACAGCAAGGCACAGCATAGAGCCACCCGACAGCACCCACCCACAAAAATTATCGTGGAAAGGCACTATGTAGGCACTGAAAAAATGGAAACGGTATTCAAGCGGATAGCCGAGGAACAGATAACAAAAAGGGTTAAGGAGATAGCGGAAAACAGCGTAAATTAGCACTGGAAACGGAAAAGGGAATATAGTATAATAGGAGTTGAGAGGAAGTCCCTTTTCATCAAGGAGGACAAAATGAAAAGGGCAAAACTGAATAACGACAAAATCACTGCTTTATATTGCAGGCTTTCCAAAGATGACGGCACGAACAACGAGAGCATGAGCATCAGCACACAGAAAACCATGCTGAAAGATTATGCAAAGCGCAACGGTTTTCTGAACTGCCAGTTCTACGTTGATGACGGTTACAGCGGTACGAACTACGACCGCCCCGCTTTCCGACAGCTTATCGAGGACATACAGGACGGGGAAGTGTCAACGCTCATCACAAAAGACCTGTCACGTTTGGGGAGGAATTATCTTGAAACGGGTACTTATATCGAGGTGTTTTTCCCCAACCATAACGTGCGGTACATTGCAGTCAATGACGGGGTGGACTCCATAGACAACGCTCAAATGGATATTACGCCGTTCCGCAACATCATAAATGAAATGTACGCATAGGACACGTCAAGGAAAATCAAGAGCGCACTCCACGCAAGGAGAATGCAGGGCAAGTATATGGCTACTACCGCCCCATTCGGTTATCAGAAAGACGAGAAAGACCATAACCACCTTGTCATTGATGAAGTGACCGCCCCTGTTGTGGAACTGATTTTCTCAATCGCCGAGGAGGGTGTGGGGCTTGTCCTATTAAGGCAAAAATGGTGTATAATACAAACATGAGCAGGGTTTAGTTTAGGCGCAACAGAGAAAAAAGAACAGAGAAAAACGCAACAGAGAGAATTTTTAGTAGAATTTAATATAGATTTTGCAACAATTACTGCATGCGGAGAATGTTGTGTAGGATGTAAGAAAAAAGAAGATGGCATTTGTCAAGGTTGCATAGAGTCAGATGGACATTGTATGGAATGGACGCAATCCAATGGCTGTCCAATACATAAATGTGCAAGAGAACATAAAGTTCAGTTCTGCGGATTATGTGAGGAATTTCCTTGTGATAAATTAAAGGAATGGGTTTCTTCTGAGAATCCGGAAAGAATTGATAATTTAAAAAGAATATAATAACTTCCAATATGAAGAATAGCTCAAAAAAACTAGAATTTATATAAGACAAGGAGAAATGTTTATGGCAAAGATAATAGCAATCTGTGGGAAAATATGTTGCGGAAAAACCTATTACGCCAATCAAATAAAAGAAAAAGAGAACGCAGTTATTTTATCATGCGATGAATTAACAAAGGATTTGTTTGATAATGATTTGGGTGAGAAACACGACGAAATGGCGTTAAGAATTTGGAACTATTTTAAGAGGAAATCGGTGGAATTGGTAAATATAGGTTGTACTGTGATTTTGGATTGGGGTTTTTGGAGCTTAGAAAACAGAAGAAGCTTAACCGAGTTTTGTCACTCTCAGAATGTTCATTGTGAATGGCATTACATTGATGTTAATGACCAAACATGGAATAAAAACATTGAAGAACGAAACTGTAGGGTATTAAATGGCGAAGGTGGTTCAGATTATTATCTGGATGAAGGTCTTATGGGAAAATTATTGTCCATGTGGGAAGCACCTTCTAAAGATGAAATAGATGTTTGGTATACATTAGAAAGAAAATAGAATTGTTATATAGAGAACAACGAATCTCAATTTGTCGAACACACGAAACTTTCAGGTTGTACCTGAGTTTATGTGAAGAGAATTAAATACAAATGACCTAAGAGCCATTGTGGACGATAATCTACAGTGGCTTTTTTCATGCAATGAAATGATAGGAGGTACTAAAAAGTCCTTGACATTTCGTTTCAGGAGGCACTTCCTTATCGGGCATTAACACAAAAGGAGAGCAAACGAATGGAGAATAGAAAAGCAAACACACCGGTCGCACTCAGGAAGATGATAGGTAGCACAATGTATTGTGTGAGAGTGCATTTCATTGAGGATACAAAGGAAACCATGAAGGACAAGATAAAGAGGATGTTGGAGAGTGATGTTAAGGCATCACAGCATCGCAGAAGGCAGAGGTCTTGCCAACATCCGGGCGGTAACGGAGAAATACCAGGGGAGTCTGGAGTTGGAGAGGCGGGAGGAGACGGTACTTTTGAGTGTATTGTCAGCCATTCCGCAGCAGGATGAGAACCATCATATTTAAATAATTTTTATAAATCTATAAAAATGTCTTGACTTAAAGTGTACTCTAAGTTGTATACTAAGCTCAAAGCCATTGTAGATACTTCAAAGAGGGATGGCAAGTCGCTCTTATTTTGTCTATTTCGCCCATCCCCTGTATCTTGAACAGGGTTTCACAATTACCTGGGAACCGGTATTCAGAGAGGAGAAGCATATGGAAAAGGCGAAGGTTTATTTCACAAGAGAGATCACGCCCGAGGCTGTGATCAGGATGTACAGGCAGCTGGGAAAGGAATTGCCGGGAAAGGTGGCGGTAAAGGTTCATTCCGGCGAGAAGGGCAACCAGAACTATCTGCGCCCGCAGTTTATGCGCCCCATGGTGGAGGCGGTGAACGGTACCGTGGTGGAGTGCAATACGGCCTACGATGGGGCCAGGAATTCCACGGAAAAACATAAGATGCTGATGGCGGAACACGGATGGAGCAGATATTTTCAGGTAGACCTGCTGGACGGGGAGGGGCCGGACCTGGTGCTGCCCATACCCGGAGGCAAGGTGCTTAAAGAAAACTACGTGGGTAAAAATATCGTTAATTACGATTCCATGCTGGTGCTCTCCCATTTTAAAGGGCATCCCATGGGCGGCTTTGGAGGGGCGCTAAAACAGCTTTCCATAGGTTGTGCCTCCACTGCGGGAAAATGTTTGATCCATTCCGGCGGCACCACAGCCGATCAGAATGCGGTGTGGAACCAGGTGGCGGAGCAGGACGCTTTCTGCGAGGCCATGGCGGATGCAGCGGGTAGCGTTATGGATTATTTCAAAGGAAATACCGCGTTTGTCAATATGATGTGCAATCTGTCCGTGGACTGCGACTGCTGCGCCATTGCGGAGGACCCCTGTATGAAAGATATAGGTATCCTGTCCTCCTTAGATCCGGTGGCGCTGGACCAGGCTTGTATGGATCTGATCTATAAGTCCGAGGACAGGGGAAGAGATCATTTCCTGCAGAGGGTGGAGTCCCGGCACGGCACCCACACCATCGACGCGGCCGCGGAGCTGGGATATGGGACCAGGGAGTATGAGCTTATCTCTGTTTAGAATGCAAACTTCAATAGCGGATATTGTGGGAGATTGCGGAGAAATAATTGCAGAGCAGGGGAGGATGGATGACATGAGCGAAACAATTCGCATGACTTCTGCGGAGGCGGCAAAGCTGCTGCGCAAATTGAATGAGCAACTGGATAACGTGTTGCTGATGGAACAACAGAGCAGGGAATTTTCGGCGGCTCTTGGGGAGGATGTGGACTCTGTTCGTCCGGCTTATGACTATGGAAAGATTCAGGAGCAGATCGAGAGTCTGGAGACCCGGATACGGCAGGTGAAACATGCTCTCAATTCCTTTAATCTAGTGCAGGAGGTGCCGGGGTTTGCGGGGATGACCATAGACCAGATGCTGGTGTATATTCCCCAGTTAAGCCGCCGCAAGTCCAAGCTTTCCCTTATGCAGCAGCGTTTGCCCAGGCAGCGGGAGAGGGTCAGCTACGGCGGGGGCAGCCAGATCATAGAATACAGTTACGCCAATTACGATCTGGAAATGGTAAAGGCGGACTACGAAAGGGTGTCCGAGGAACTGGCCCGGGCACAAACTGCGCTGGACTTGGTCAATACCACGGCGCAACTGGAAATTCCCGCTTATTAGTATTCCAGAATGAATACATGAAAAAAGGAAATCCATAAAGGTATTTCCGCCGCCTGACATCCCTTGGGGAACTCCTTTAAATGAGACGTTATGGTATAAAGTCAAGGGTATGCGTTATTTTTATGTTATCCGTTATAGGTATAGGTTTATGGTTGACTGACGCAAATAATATAATGATGGCGGTGAAAACCTGTGGCGGGTGTCCGTTCGGACATTCCGCCATGCGGCGGAGGTATCCGGTTACAAGCCGCGGGGAAAGGCTGTTGCGGAGAGAAAAGTGTTTCTTAAAGCGACAGCCTTTTTACGTTGGCCATTGTCCGTCACGGTGAATGTGGGCATCCTCTCGTCTGTAAAACAGGAACGCGGATCTGCTTTCCGGCAAAGCGGAGGGCGTGAGCCAAGGCCCGCGGAATCATTGGGCAGATGTTTTCTGGCTGAAGAAGGGAATGAGAATAGTGAAAATACTGGATATTTTTTCATGGATATCGGCAAATGAATTAAGTTTGGAGAAAATTGAAAATATAGTTATTAACTGCTGTGAAGGCAATTCCGGCTATGACGGATACCGACTTCAAAGTCAGATACCGGAAAGGGCAAGCGAAAATGTGACCAGCACTAAAAACGAGTTAATATCCGAAGGCAAGAAAGTATGTTACCTCATTAGAATTAGAGATGGTGAGGTTGTGGCAGTTGTAGGATATAAGTAATCAGAGATCTCGATAAGCTGACGGATGAACTGTCTAAGGGAAAAGCAATGAAAAATATGCAGGGGTGAATACTGTGGAGATAAGATTTAGCGCGACGATACTTCAAAACGGAAATATGGATGCTGCCTATGTAGAGGTTCCTTACGATATCAAAGAGCTTTTTGGCAAAGGCCGTCTGCCGGTGGATGCTACTTTTGACGGCGTACCATACCGGGGACAGGTGGTAAAAATGGGTACGCCCTGCTATATCATCGGCGTTACCAAGGAGATACGCAAACAGATTGGCAAGAGCTTTGGCGACATTGTTGAAGTGGTTTTTCAAGAAAGAGAAAGTGAGAAAACATCCATGTGGAAATGTCCCAAATGCGGAAGAGAATTTAAGAAAGAGGGGCAGAGCCATTACTGCGGCGATAAGCCCAAGACGATAGAAGAATATATTCTGAATCAGGATGTGGACAAGCAGGAAGACTTGCGGCATATCCGTCAGATTCTCCGCCGTGCGTTACCGGAAGCGGAAGAACGCATCTCATGGAGTATGCCCACCTATTGGAAAAACCATAATATTCTTCACTTTGCTGCTTCAAAGGAGCACATCGGATTGTATCCGGGGCCTGCAGCTGTAATGCATTTTGCCAAAGAACTTCGGGGCTACAAAACCGATAAGGGGACTATCCGTATCCCTTATGGCGGGATTGACGATGCGCTGATTGAGAAGATTGCAAAGTGGTGTTGGGCTACCGGCAACCATGCGTAGCCGGTAGTCACAGTTGCTATGGGGGATTGTTGAGGTGATGTAAATGGTAAAAGCAGTAATATTTGATATGTATGAAACTCTTATAACTCTTCATGAAAGTCCACTGTATTTTGGATCACAGATGGCATTGGACGCAGGCATTGAAGAGGAGAAGTTCCAGGAGATATGGCGCGCGCCTTTCTCTTTTTTGAGACGGACGGTTATGCTCTTGCCCTGGCTTTGGAGGAGGGCGGTATGACAAGAATGAAATGATGAGGGTTGGGAGAAGTACTATGGGAAGAATCTATAAATTGGACGATCCGCAGGCCGTGGCTCATCTGTTCGCGGGTTGGCAGGAAACTATGATCGAGTCCTGTTTGCAGGGTATCATGGGGGAAATATATACCTCTGCTGCCCAGCCGCTCTCTGCAATGGCCATGCTGGGGGATTTCAGCTTTCTGGCAGGGGAGCCGGATGCTGAATTGGCTGCCTTTGTACCGGAGGGCAGGAATAGAGAGTTCAGGATCATGGTTCCCCGGGATTCTTTTCGGAATCCGCAGGGAGAAACGGTGAACCAAACGGACACTCCCGGACGAATCTGGGAGAACACGATCCGGCAGATATACGGCGAAAAAGTACGCAAGGTGACCCGTTATGCCATCAAAAAGGAGCCGGGGGTATGGGATCTGAACGGGCTGCGCGCTGCGGTAGCGGCACTGACACCCGAGTACGAGCTGCGCCTGATAGATGAGGAACTCTATTATAAATGCAGGGAAAAGGAATGGAGCAGGGATCTGGTGGCCCAGTTCAGCGATTACGGGCAATATCGGGAGTGGGGGCTGGGAGCCGCCATACTCCGGGGACATGAGATCGTATCCGGCGCTTCCTCCTATTCCGCTTACCGGGGCGGTATTGAGATTGAGATAGATACCAGGGAGGATCATCGCAGAAAAGGTCTGGCCTACGTCTGCGGGGCGCGTCTGATCCTGGAATGCTGTGCCCGCGGGCTGTATCCCAGCTGGGATGCCCACAACCCCTGGTCGGTGGCGCTGGCCGAAAAGCTGGGGTATCACTTTGACCACGCTTATGACGCGTATGAGATAGGGGGATGATATCAAGGCAGCGCCGGGTTTTGCCGGCGGTCGTTGCGGTGGGATATATGTTGAAAATGAGTTACCTCAGGGCGGGGAAATACTTTGCAGAGATGCCCAGAGACAATGCGATAATGTAAAGAGCAGGTAAAAATTATGTAAAACCAGACGATTATAGGGAAGTACCTGTTGACTTACATCCCGGCGTTTGCTATAATCCGATTATGTATTAGGGAGTAGCTTGCACCTTGGTATGTAACATATTTACGTCAGCACAGGAAGATGATTCCTCGGGATATGTTTATAAAAAGCGAGACTTTTACTGTAGATTTTTTACGGTATCAGTGTCGCTTTTTTTATAAAAAAATATACGCGGGGAGGAAAAGGATATGTTACTGATGTGTTGCGTACTGTTGTTGATTTTTGGTTTTGTGGCTCTGGTTAAAGGCGCCGACCTTTTTGTGGAGGGGAGCGCGGCTCTGGCAAAAAGTTTCAGAGTGCCGGGGCTGATCATCGGACTGACCATCGTAGCGGCGGGAACCAGCGCCCCGGAACTTGCGGTCAGCACGGTGGCGGCCTTGCAGGGGGCGAATGAGATAGCGCTGAGCAATGTGGTGGGGTCCAATATCTTTAATCTGCTGTCAGTGCTTGGACTATGCGCCATTATTTATCCGGTCCGTGCCGAGCCGGGGGTATTGAAGAGGGATTTTCCCGTTTCCGTCGCGGCAACGGCGCTGGTGTTTTTACTGTCCTGTGCAGGCTGCGTCTTTTCGGGGCGGATATTTCGGCTAAAGATGGAGACTTTTGCGGGAGAGGTGGGAAGAGCCGCCGGAGGACTTCTCATCGTATTGTTTGTGATATATATCGTATATCTGATACTGGACGCGAAAAGGCATCCGGGGCAGGAAGACCACACCAAAAAGAAACCTCTGTGGAAATGCTTTATACTTATCGTGGCCGGACTGCTGTTGATCGTGGGAGGCGGGCAGGCGGTGGTATACGGCGCCAAGGAGATCGCGAGGACCATGGGAATGACGGAGACGCTGATCGGGCTTACGGTTGTGGCGGTAGGCACGTCTCTTCCGGAATTGGTGACATCGGTGGTCGCCGCCCGAAAAGGGGAGACAGGATTGGCGGTGGGCAATGTGGTGGGTTCCAATATTTTCAATATGCTGTTTATATTGGGTATTTCGGCGGTCATACATCCTGTAGGGGTCAATGTGGCGTCTGTGTGCGACATGGGAATCCTGTTCCTTGCCAGTCTATTGACTCTGTTTTTCCTGAGAAGGGGAAAAGCGCTGAGACGTTGGGAGGGGATCGTGATGGTCGGTGTATATATTCTGGATGTGGCCTTTGCTATTATAAGATAGCAGAAAATTTGGGGGCTACCCAAGAAAACACCTTATTTTTTATATAAAACATATGCCGGAAAGGTGAAAAAATATGAGAATAGACGAGATCAGAAAGATATATGCTTCACTGATGCATGCAACGATTCCCGAAAAGAAAACGGACATTGGAGCCGCCCCCGGGACCGCCGATGATAGGGACAGTTATATTCCTGGGGTTGGAGGCGGTGAAACCGTACAATCTACAGGTAATTATGACGATCAGGGGCAGATGGATGACGATTTTTCTATCCCTGTAGGGGACGGGAATGACAATGGGTTCCAGGCGGCGCAATACAGCAGGGAATACGCGCAGCAGACGATGCATACCGTGGCAAAGCCGGAGACGTCGGGCGACGGGATGGGCAGGCCCCAATAATGGCGGATGGAGGTAGCAGATGGCAATACATGGGTTAGGGGAACTGTATCTGACTTTTTTTCGTATAGGCGGTCTGACTTTTGGCGGAGGCCTGACCATGCTGCCCATGTTAAAGCATGAGCTGGTCACGAAAAAAGGCTGGGTCAGCGAGGACGAACTGCTGGACTGTTATGCTATCGGACAGTGTACTCCCGGGGTTATAGCCGTCAATACAGCTACCTTTGTGGGATACAAGAGGAAAGGAATTCCAGGTGGGATCGCCGCCACGCTGGGAATGATTTCGCCGTCGCTGGCGCTGATCACACTGATCGCCTCCTTTTTTCAGGCATTTGTGGAGAACTTGTATTTTCGGCATGCTATTATGGGCATTAAGGGCGTGGTCTGTGCGTTGATGCTGAACACGGTCATTACGCTGGCAAGGAAAAGTCTGGTTAATCTGATGAGCGTGTTGGTCTGCGCGGCGGCTGTGGTACTGGCGTTGTTTACTCCTGTCCCTACCGTTGCCATCGTGGTGCTGGCGGGATTGTGCGGTGCAGTTATAGAATTGTGGCGAAGAAGATGTCCGAAAGGGGGAGGGCATAAGCTATGACTTTCCTACAGCTCTTTTGGGAATTTTTCAAAATTGGACTGTTCGCCATGGGAGGAGGACCGGCAACGCTTCCTTTTCTGATGGATTTGGCAGACAAATATGACTGGTATGCGCTGGACGACTTGACGGATATGGTGGCGGTGTCCGAGAGCACGCCGGGTCCGCTGGGCGTCAATATGGCTACCTATGCGGGGTTTCAGGCGGCGGGGATAGCGGGTGGCCTGACCGCCACACTGGCGCTGGTATTGCCAAGCGTCATTATCATTATTCTCATAGCGAAATTTCTGACCAATTTCAGTGAGCGTCCCATGGTGAAAGCCGTGTTTTCGGGAGTACGCCCGGCGGTTACGGCGCTGATCGCCGTAGCCATATGGGGACTTTTCCGGGTGGTCCTGGTGACGGAAGAAGGCGCTTTGGCGGTAAAACCGTTGATATTATGTGCGGTAGTATTTGTATTGATGCAATTAAAGCCTTTGAAGAAACTGCATCCGGCGGTATGGCTGCTGGCGGCGGCAGTGGTGGGAATTGTGTTCCGGTTCTGAGACAGTTCTATAGTGCGGGGAGGGAGAAAAACATGAAAAAGGTACGGTTTTACGACAGCGTGGAAGACAGTCTGCTGCGGTTCGCGGTGATCCTGGCAAGATCCGGGGATAAATGGGTATTCTGCAAACACCGGGAACGGGATACCTATGAGGTGCCCGGCGGGCATCGGGAACCGGGAGAGGATATTGATACCACTGCCCGGCGTGAACTGTACGAGGAGACGGGAGCGCTGATATATACCCTGCAGCCTGTATGCGTGTACTCTGTGGCGGATTCGGACGATACGGATGTGCAGAACAATAGCACGGGTCAGCCGGATACAGGCAGCAGTGAGGAGAGTTTCGGTATGCTGTATTTTGCGCGGATCGAGTCTTTTGAATCGGAACTGCACAGCGAGATCGAGAAGATCATCCTGACGGAGAAACTGCCCGGCCAGTGGACCTATCCCGAGATACAGCCCAAGCTTTTAGAGGAGGCCCGGAGGCGTGGGATACTGTGAAATTTTAATAAATTTTGTATAAAAGGGATTGCAAAATCAATAAAAAGCGAATATTCTGAAAGAGGGGAATATATAGAATTATATGTGATGATGAATGCCAGGGAGGTGCGTATGGCTACTTCGAGTATCACTAAAAATTTTTATTTCAGCGGAAAAGAGGCAGAAGCATTTGTCAATGCGGTTGAACTGTCCTTTCAAGAGCGGAAACAGCCTGCTAAAGTCAGCGTTAACAAGATACGGAGCAGGGAGGAATTGTATAAACTAATGATGAAAAGGAACAGGGTGAATGGGGGATAGGTTTTCTACGGTCAATATTCGCCTGTATCTTTCACAGGGATGGGGTATACAGGGGGAGAACGGTTTGCAGATGATTCTCTCCGGGTATTCCTGTCCCGCAAATAGGGATGTGGAAATATTTTTGAGAGAGCGGGCGTTAGAATTTACGGTAAAGAATCAGTCTGTTACATATCTGGTATTTTCTAATATAAGTGCAGAATTGCTGGGCTATTTCACAATAGCTGTCAAACCGATCACCATCAGCGCTAAAAATTTCAGTAATCATATGAAAAGAAAAATATCGCGTACAGGAGAGTATGACGAGATAAATCAGACATATAGTCTGGCGGCATATTTAGTAGCGCAGTTGGGAAAGAATTATACACACAATGCAAATAAATCTATTTCGGGCAGAGAGTTACTGGATTTAGCGTTGGATCAAGTGAGAGAGCTGCAATTTCAAGCCGGTGGTACAGTTGCGCTTTTGGAGTCTGAGGATAAAGAGAGTTTACGGAGATTCTACCAGGAAGAGAATGGCTTTAGGCAATTTGGTGTTAGAGAAACGACCAGCTCGAAACGAGAACGGTATAAATTGGTCCAGATGTTGAAAATTATCTGAGTCTGTTGCGGTAAAGGGGCTGGTAAAAATGTTGGGGAGGGGAACCGATATGGCGGAATATGAACGGGTGACGCAACCTTTTGCTCCGGTATACGACAGAGATTCGCGAATATTGATCTTGGGCAGCTTGCCCTCTGTAAAATCCAGAGAGCAGGGTTTTTATTACGGACATGCCCGAAACCGTTTCTGGCCCATGCTGGCGGCAGTTTATCGGGAGCCGGTCCCCGAGAGTATCCCGGAAAAAAAGGCCCTGCTGCTGCGCCACGGCCTGGCGGTATACGATGTGATCGAAAGCTGCGAGATAAAAGGCTCCAGCGACAGCAGTATCCGCAACGTGAAAGCGGCGGATATACGGACTATCATGGAGAAGTGCCGGATTGAAAGAATATTGGCAAACGGCAGGACTGCGGCGAAATATTTTAAAACCTATCAGCCTGCCTCTTATCGGCAAATGCTGATAGAGCTGCCCTCCACCAGCCCGGCCAATGCCGCTTTTTCGCTGGAAAAGCTGGTGGAAATATGGGGAACGGCCATCTCTTCCGTATTTGAAGGCGCGGAGGAGTCTCATATTCTGCCGGATTACATCTGATAGTCTATTTAAGAGATACCCCTATCGCAATACCGTTGTTGGTCAGAGGGTTGCGGTGTTCATACCCAAACAGCACCAACGTCGGCTCGTCATAAATGTATGTAAATACCTCCGTATGCAGCGCCTTGGTCAGTTCCCGGTAATCGCGGTCTGCCAATTCGGGAAACAGCGTATGTTCCCGGGATTCCCTGTGTAATACGTGGTGGACGGCGTCTTTCCAAGGGGCAAGAGAGGGAGCAAAGACAGGGCGGTTTTTCATGTTTTCCCGCAGGTACAGGTCATAGAGAAGATACTCTCTCAGAGCCTGCGTCCGCGAGATATCGGCAATACAGGCAGTTCCCCACTCCAGCAGTATCTCATACTTGCGTATGCGTGAGGACTGCACTCCGAACAGCTCATGTTTCTCGTACCATGCAGCCAAACTCTCATACATGGAAAAAGCGCTCTCAAACAGTGTATTCATAAATTCCAGCGTATGGTCGAACTGCCCGCTGTTGTAATAAATCTCCACCATCTCTTCAATCTGTTTCAGACGGCAGATATCTTCATAGGAAAGCCATCTGGTAGACAATACCTCATAAGGGGGGCGGCTGGTGTATGCCAGATCATACACGGGAGCCTGCCTCTCCATCTCAGAGCCTTTCAGCACCTTGAGAAAGCCCAGCTGCAGCTGCTGGGGACGAAGAGCATACACATCGTTAAAGGAGCACCGGAAACGTTGCAGATCCTCAAAGGGCAGCCCGGCGATGAGATCCAGATGGATATGGATGTTTTTCCGGGAGGAGACGCGCCGGACCACGGCGGCAACTTTGTCAAAGTCCGTTTTGCGGCGGATCTCGGCAATGGTTTCCCGGCAGGTTGACTGTACTCCGATCTCCAGCTGTACGGCACCGGGGCGCAGCTTTTCCAGTATGGCAAAGTAATCCTCGTCCAAAAGGTCGGCGGCTATCTCGAAGTGGAAGTTGGTCACACCGTTGTCATGCTCCAGAATATGCCGCAGGATCGGCAGGGCATGCTCCTTTTTACAGTTGAAAGTGCGGTCGATGAATTTAACCTGAGGGACTCTTTTCTCCAGAAAGTAATCCAGCTCCAGGCACACTCGTTCAGTTCCGCGAAAATCCATGGCGCGGTCGATGGAGGAGAGACAGTAACTACAGGAGAACGGGCATCCCCGGCTGCTCTCATAATAGATGATGCGATTCTCAAAATCCTGCATGTCCTCGTACCAGAAAGGGATTTCATCCAGCTTAAGTCTGGGGATGCTGTTCCCGTCCAAAACGGCGGGCAGTTCCCGGGATGTGCCTGTTCCGTAGGCGGTGGTCAGCCGGGCAAAGGCTGCCTCCCCGGGCCCTGTCATCACGCCCCGCAGCCCCCACCTGGCGGCGGTTTCGGCAGCGTCATAGGAGACTTCCGGTCCGCCGGCCCAGATGTCCGCATGAGGCAGGACTCGATGTAGGTCGGGAATAAATGCGTCTATCATATCCCGATTCCAGATATAGCAGGAAAAAGCGATCACATCGGGGTGCTTTTTATAGATTTCCTGTAAAATAAACGAAGGTGTCTGGTTAATGGTAAATTCCGCGATCTCTATGCAGGATTTGAATTTTCCCGCGCAGGATCGCAGGGAGTGGACAGCAGGGTTGGAGTGGATGTATTTGGCGTTGATGGCAACCAGCAAGATCTTCATGGCGGTTAAGTCCCTTCCGATTAATAAAGATTTAATACTCGATAAGATCATTTTAGCAGAGTGGAAGAGAAGTGCAAGAGAAACCTTATAAACTATAAAAAAACCGGCTCTACAGGGTAAAGAATATTTTTTTACTAACTTGTTTGGACGGAAAAACATATAGATTATCAAGTGAGGTAATATATTTGCATAGCCAGAGAAAATGTAGTAACATATATCTGAAACAGGAAAAGCAAATACAATAGATTACACAATACAAAGGAGGAAATGAATTATGAAGAGAAGAGTAATGATCACATTATTGGCCCTGACGGTGACGGCGACGATGATCACCGGCTGTGGAAATAAGCCTGACGGGAACCAGATTATGGAGTCCACAGTAGAGACTACCGAAGAGACACAGGAAGAGTCTGCTGAGTCTGAGCCGGAGACAGAATCTGGCAGCCAGCCGGAGACGCAGGAGGAGAACTTTGTGGAGGCAACCCCAGAGGAGCCTTCCGAAGAGTCCACACCTGAAACGGATACTGATATGGATGCTTCCCAGACGACACCCAAGCCGGAGGAAAAGCCTGCGGCAGGATCAGAACCTGTGATAGAGCCGGTCACCCCTGAGACTACTCCGGTAGCCGACGTTATTTCCCCGGAGGGACAGAACGCGGCAGAGCAGCCCCAGGCCCCGGCCTACAACGTCACCGAGATGACTGCTACCATGTATGTAAAGAACAGTGTAAACCTGCGCCAGGGACCGGGAACGGAATACACCAGGGTCGGTTCTCTGAATAAGGGGGACCAAGTAACAGTGACCGGGCAGGCGGACAACGGCTGGTATCAGCTGGAAACAGGGGCTTTTGTTTCCAATAAGTATCTGTCTAGTGACGCTCCAGCAGCAACGATCCCGGCGGCAGCCCCCGGCGCGGCAGTGGTTCCTGCCGATACGGCAATGTTCCCCACCGTTGATGAGAACGGAGTTATAACCCTGCCGAATTTGCTGGGCATAGATCCCTATGTAGCAAACGCCACGGAGTTCTTTGATTATCTGAACCAACAGAGGAGCGCGGCGGGGCTTTGCACCCTCACCTGGGACAGTGATATGGCGGCAGTAGCACAGAGGAGAGCAAAGGAGCTTGCAAGCGATTTCTCCCACAACGGGAATACGGAGCGATACAACGAGAACATCCATACCACCAATGACTTGAACAGCACCTATAAGGATTGGTACAACAGCTTTTACAACTCCCAGGCTCATAGGGAGACAATGATGAATCCCAATATCGGAAGAGGAGCGGCGGCTTTGTACTTTGACGGGCGCAACTACTATGTGATCTGTAACTTTAGGGGAAATCCTCTTACCACAGAGGAGTTGTTGGAGCAGTTCAATCCTGACAACATGGTACAGATCAGTGAAAATGCCTACATTGACAAGCGTAGTTATGACGCCTTGATCAATGCGGGGATTGATCCTGGAGCACAGCCCGATGAAGAGACGATTAAGAGGATGGATGAGCTGACAAAATTAGCAGAGGAAGGACTTATTGAAGTTCCCAGTTTGAATTAATACGACCGAGATTGGAAGCTTTGTATCATCCGGGAGGAATATACCATGACAAACATTCAAAAAACAGAAATCTTCCTGCTGGAGCAGTTTCAGAACTGCGCCTATTATAAGGAGCATCCCGCAGATGGGGAATACCGTCTGCAGCATTCCTACCGAGTGGCTCATGCGGCCAGGGAGATCGCCCGCAGAGAGGGGCTGGACGAGGAAGGGCTGGTGATCGGGGGCCTGCTGCACGATGTAGGCTACAGCCTGATCTTTGAGTCGGAGTGCGGCTGGATAGAGCATGGGCGTATGTCGGCCCGGCTTGCCCGGCCTTTTCTGGAGCAGCTTAATCTGAGTCCGGAGCGGGTACAGGAGATCTGTTACGGCATAGCGATCCATGCGGACGGAAAGTCGGACTTTCCGGGGGAAGATACGGCTTTTGCCCTAAGTATCGGAGACGCGGACGATGTGGACAGGTTTGATGCCTATAGGATCTATGACGCCATGGAGTACGCGGATTTCCGCAATCTGAAAATAGCGTACAAACGTAAATGGCTTAGGGAGAAAATAGATTGGGTCAACTGGCGTCTGGAACAGAGGTCGGGCACGGAGACGGCCAGGCAGATGATCGCCCAGCGGCTGCTCTACCAGCGGCAGTACTATGAGAAGGTGTTGGAGCAGATGGAACACAGCGAGACCGTCTGACAGACGCGGCGCAGCGGAAATGTAACAGTTTAGCGATTTCGCGGCAGGGGCGGCGCGTACCCTCAGAAAAAGGGCTTGCACACTTTCCGCAAATGTGGCATTATATTTGAGGATGAATCTGTAATGTATCGTTCTTCCTATATCATACAGTATTTTACAGGAAAAGAGGATTTATAATATGGCGGATAGTAAGCAAAAACGCGCAGGGCAGATGGAAACCATAAAAAAAGTACTGCACTATATCAAAAGATACTGGCTGCTGGTGGGACTATCTCTGGTGTTGGCGGCTGTGATCGTGGCGCTGACACTTTATGTTCCCATACTGACAGGAGATGCCGTGGATCTGATCGTAGATAAAGGTCTGGTGGATATGCCCGGGATCTTTGTCATATTGAAAAAGATAGCCATTGCCATGGTCTTGACTGCCGTGGCCCAATGGGTTATGAATACCGCCAACAACTATATTACCTATCATGTGATCCAGGACATACGGCAGGATGCCTTTCACAAGCTGGAGAATCTGCCGCTGAAATATCTGGATGCCCAGTCTTATGGCGATATCGTCAGCAGGGTCATTGCGGATGTGGATACCTTTGCGGACGGTCTGCTCATGGGTTTCACCCAGTTGTTTACTGGTGTTTTAACCATATTTGGCACCTTGTTTTTCATGCTGGTTACCAATGTGCCCATCGCTCTGGTGGTCATCTGCATCACGCCGGTATCTTTTCTGGTGGCGAAGTTTATCGCAACCAAGACTTACACCATGTTTAAGGAGCAGTCCGAGACCAGAGGGGAACAGACTGCGCTGGTGGAGGAGATGGTGGGCAACCAGAAGATCGTAAAGACATTTTCCCGGGAGGAGGCTGTCACGGAGCAGTTTCGGGAGATCAACGGGAGACTGGAGAAATGTTCTTTGAAAGCAATTTTTTACTCCTCCCTGACCAATCCCTGCACCCGTTTTGTAAACAGTCTGGTATATGCGGGGGTGGGTATCTTTGGAGCGCTGGTAGCTATAAAGGGTGGCATCAGCGTGGGCAGACTGTCCTGCTTTTTGAGCTATGCCAATCAGTACACTAAGCCCTTTAACGAAATATCCGGTGTGATCACGGAGTTGCAGAATGCCCTTGCCTGCGCCGCCCGGATCTTTGAATTGATCGAAGAGGAGGCTCAGATCCCGGACGCGGCGAACGCGGGAACGCTTACGGACGCCAGAGGCAATGTGGAGCTGGAGCATGTTTACTTCCAGTATGTGCCGGATAAAAAACTGATTCAGGACTTTAATTTATCTGTGAAACCCGGTCAGAGAGTTGCCATCGTGGGACCCACCGGCTGTGGCAAGACCACGATTATCAATCTGCTGATGCGTTTCTATGACGTGGACAGCGGGAGTATCAGCGTGGACGGAAGAGACATCCGTGATCTGACCAGGGGGAGTCTGCGTACCAGCTACGGCATGGTGCTTCAGGAGACCTGGCTGCGGGCCGGGACGATTCTGGACAATATTCGTATGGGTAATCCTCATGCTACGGAGGAAGAGGTGGTGGAGGCGGCAAAGGCTGCTCATGCCCACAGCTTTATCAAGCGTTTGCCTGAGGGGTATCACACGGTGATCACTGAGGACGGCGGCAGTCTGTCCCAGGGACAGAAACAGCTGTTGTGTATTGCCAGGGTTATGCTGTGCCTGCCGCCCATGCTGATTCTGGATGAGGCTACCTCCTCCATTGACACCCGCACCGAGATTCGGATACAGAAGGCTTTCGCCCGCATGATGGAGGGCAGGACCAGCTTTATCGTGGCCCACCGGCTGTCCACGATCCGGGAGGCGGATATCATTCTGGTCATGAAGGACGGCAATATCATCGAGCAGGGCAGCCACGAAAGCCTGCTGGCCCAGGGCGGCTTTTACAGAGAGCTGTATAACAGCCAATTTGCGGGATGAGCAGAGCCAGATCAAATATCACGCAGCTGCCGTGCTTGCACGGGAATCCGCGTGATATTTGATCTGGTGAGCAAAGCGACCGAGTGAGCTGGCTCACGAGGTGCTCTGCGTAGGGGAAAGAGCCGGAGTTAAAGAGCGGGCCGCCGCCGGGGAGGCGTATATGTACAGGATATTGATCGTGGAAGATGACGAGGGGATCGCGCAGTCCCTGTCCCGGCAGATTGCGAGCTGGGATATGGAGCCCTGCTGCGTGACGGATTTTCACAAGGTAATGCGGGAGTTTGCGGCATTTGATCCGCAGCTGGTGCTGCTGGATATCATGCTCCCTTTCTATAATGGCTATTATTGGTGCAGCGAGATTCGCCGTGTGTCCAGAGTCCCCATCATTTTTCTGTCCTCCGCCTCCGACAACATGAATATTGTTATGGCTATGAATATGGGCGGGGATGATTTTATTGCCAAGCCCTTCGACATGGCGGTGCTGATCTCAAAAATGCAGGCTGTTCTGCGCCGTACCTACGATTTCGGAGGGACAATGCCGGTGCTGGAGCACAGGGAAGCGTTGCTGAATACGGGGGATAATACTCTGACCTACCGGGGTGAACAGATCCCCTTAAGCAAAAACGAGTATCGGATTCTGCTGACTTTGATGGAAAATAAAGGGCAGGTGGTGAGCAGAGAGCGATTGATGGAAAAGCTGTGGGAGACCGACAGCTTTGTGGACGATAACACGTTGACTGTCAATGTGAACCGGCTGCGTAAAAAGTTGGAGGGAGCAGGGCTGAAAGATTTTGTCACCACAAAATTCGGAGTAGGGTATTTGATCTGCGATACGCGGGAATGAGGTGTCTATGAGACAATTTATACTTATATATTTCAGGCAGCGGAAAAAACAGAATCTGCTGCTTTTGTTATTTGGGGTTATCTTCAGCGTAGTTTTTTGGCTGTACCAGCTGCCGGCGGTGGCGGTTGTATACCCGATCCTGCTGCTGATGTTGGTCTGGGCAGTGTTTACGGGGATAGATATGTACAAAAGCTATGGGCGCTATACTTTTTTTCTGAGTACATCAAAGAAGTGTGGGCTGGAACTCTCTGGGGATATGAGTGCGGACCGGGAGCCGGACAGGGTTGTGGAGAATCCCGACTGGGACATGTTTCAGGAACTGCTGGAGAAACAGGAGGACAGTGTGGACTGGGAGTGCGCCTTTTACCGAAATGCGGTGTCACGGCTGCTGAGTGAGCGGAGAGAGCAGTTGGACGCCATAAAGATGTGGAATCAGGACACGGTAGATTATTACACCACCTGGGTACATCAGATTAAGACTCCCATCGCCGCCATGAGGTTGATGCTGCAGGAGGATACGGAGGATTCCCGAAAACTAAGCGCGGAGTTGCAACGGATAGAGCAGTATGTGGAAATGGTACTGACCTATCTGCGTCTGGGCAGCGGGGAAACGGACTATGTATTTGCCCGGGTGGATCTGGATAAGCTTATGCGCGAGTGCATCAAAAAATATGCCGGGCAGTTCATACGCAGGCATCTCACATTGGATTATCACACAATGGACTGTCAGGTATTGACAGATGAAAAATGGCTGGCTTTTGTGGTGGAGCAGATTCTGTCCAACGCTCTGAAATATACCAGGTCGGGGAGCGTGAGCATCTATATGGAACCGCCCTGCACACTGTGTATCCGTGATACCGGCATAGGCATTGCTCCCGAGGATCTGCCCAGGATCTTTGACAAGGGCTATACCGGGTACAACGGACGCAGCGATAAAAAGGCCACCGGTCTGGGGTTATATCTGTGCAAACAGATCTGTGACCGTCTGAAACATACCATTACTGCCCGTTCTGTACCGGATGAGGGAACCGTTGTCTGCATTGGTCTGGGACGTGAAGTGCTGGAAACAGAGTAATGTGACGGAACTTGTGACAGCAATGTAAGATTTGCAGGGGGAAATGTAAGCCGATTCTATGGCGATCATTTCCTCGATTTTCTATAATGTATCCATAATCAAAGTCCGCCGGAAATAATGGCGGTAAGGAATATGGAGGTAGGATATGAGTATCTTGGAAGTGAGAGAAGTGAAGAAAATCTATACCACACGCTTGGGCGGCAACCGGGTGGAGGCACTCAAAAACGTGTCTTTCAGTGTGGAACAGGGAGAATATGTGGCGATCATGGGTGAGTCGGGCTCCGGCAAGACCACTCTGCTCAATATACTGGCGGCGCTGGATAAGCCCACCGGAGGCAGTGTGATTCTGGGAGGTCAGGAGCTGGGGCGGATCAAGGAGTCCGCTGTGGCAGCATTCCGGCGGGATAATTTGGGGTTTGTATTTCAGGATTTCAACCTGTTGGACACCTTCACTCTGGAGGATAACATCTATCTGCCGCTGGTGCTGGCGGGTAGACGCTATGACGAGATGCATGCGCGGATACAGCCCATTGCACAGGAGCTGGGAATCACGGAATTGCTGAAAAAATATCCCTATGAGGTTTCCGGCGGCCAGAAACAGCGGGCAGCGGTGGCGAGAGCGCTGATCACCGGCCCCAAGCTGGTGCTGGCGGACGTAAAATGGAGTATGGTTTTAATTGTGTATTGTGTGCATAGCGTTCAGAAAAAGAGGAAAAAGGGAACGCTATACACAAACAGAACCTAAATTTGTGTATAACGTCATCAACATATAAGATAACAGAAGCAGGTGGAAGGGCATATCCCTGAAGCCGTTTTTTATTGCCTAAATTAGACAAAGTGGTGCAGGATGTTTGTGAACTATTCCGGATAGCTTTTTTCGGTGGAGATGGTATAGTGTTGTCCTGAAAAAGAGCAAGGGAGGCTTAAGCAGTATGGCACAGCAGGAAAGGATGCCCGGTGCGGCAAGAGAGAAACGCAACTGCTGGAGGCGGGGAAACGGCTCCTACAGTTACCGAGGGGAACTGAAACGGGGGATTGCGCTGAACAAGAAATACCTGAACCGGAAAGTACGCCGCAGCGCAGACACCGTCCCCAGGGGGAAAGGCTACCGGAAAATATGCCGGACAGTCAATATGGTGAATTTTACTTAAAGCATAGCCATGCACTTTCGCTTAAAGGGTGCATGGCCTTTTTGTTGGAAAAAGCCGCGGAGCAGGCTAAGGCTGCATGATCTTGAGGATTGGAGGGATGGGCATGGATGAGGAAAGCATCCGCCAGGACAGGGAACTGGCAAGGGCGGCGATCAAAGGACTGACTTCTTATGCAGAGCAGATCGCGCATCAGGGGAAGGATGAAGAAATAGGGCAGGTAAGGAGCCTGGTTGACGCATTGAGCCTGTATTGGGGAGTGGATGGAAAGAAAGACTGGACGGGGGAATTTGATCACAAAGTCCGGCAGGCCAGGCAGAAAAGGGACACGCTGCGGCAATGCTCCGGCATAACCCGGATCAAGGCAGTCATGGGGCTGTGCCGGTATGCGGAGGAAATGGCCGAGGCCCAGGGCATGGAGGAAATAGGGAGAATCCAGGAGATCCCGGATGTCATCAGGCGCATGGGGGAGGCTTTGGAAATGTGCCAGGGCGACATTGAAAATGCCTGCCGCAAAATCGAAGATATCGCAGAAACACTCAAGGCATCACCGCAGGCTATGGGAATGCAGCTTTAAAGGCATCCAAAAGCCGGCGCGGGCTGCATGCAACAGGGAGGTACGGATGGCAAAGTTTGTGGATAAGCAAAACCTGCTACAGTATAAATATTTTAACAACCTGGTCGGAAATTATGACATTGTCAGGGAGATCGTCAGCAATTATATGGCGGGGGAACAGCAGCTGTCAAACCGCACTGCACAAAGCAACCCCAGAGAGTACCGCGAGAGCCTGCGGATGCTGAACAAGGCCAAACAGGATCTGCCGGCAGCCCTCTATTCCAGGAAGGAAGACCAGGAACGATGCCATAAGGAAATCTTTTACGGCAGCACGAAACAGGCAAGACAGAATGCCAACAGATATATTGATATACTGCTTTGCATCAGCTTTTTTCAGGGGGCGCAGATAAGGCGGAGCGTGGAAGCCAGTCCGGGGATGCTGGAGGGACTTTCGGATAGAGAGAAAAGACAAAAATTTGAGTTTAAAAGGGAGGATGGGAAATACTATTCTTCCTTTTTTAGCGTGCCCAAGCTGGTGCTTGTTAACAGGGACCTGTTTGCACAGCACCTGGAGCGGGATGCGGCGGAGGAAGATCTGGAGCGTTTGGAATCCATGATGCCCAGGGATGTACACTATATCCTGAATGTCCAGCATGAGGCGCAGAGTGAATCCGCCTACCTGATCGCCAGGGAAGAAAGCCTTTATATACAGCGGCTGGGCAGATATAAGCTGACCCCGAAGATACAGCTGCGCTGTGGGGGAATGGAAGATCCTGAAATCCTGTCGGTCGCATTATGCCTCACAGACTACCTGCTGGAGATGAAAAGCATTGCGGCACAGCAGGCAGACAGCCCCAGGGAGGCCGGGGCCGGTGATGCCGGACGGCGCCGGGTATCCAAATATGTAGACCAGAACAGCATCAAGATATTTGACATATCCCGGAGCAGCGGCAGGGAAGGCTATGAACTGGAAGTGGACTATTTCAAAAAGAAGCATGGGACAGTAGGGACCGCACGGAGGACCGGGTATGAAATGACGCCCCATACCAGGCGGGGGCATTACAGGACATACAGCGATGGAAAGACCGTCTATGTCCATTCCTCTGTCATCCATAAAGAGAAATACGACGGCATCCAGTCAGCGCACCGGATCAATGATGCAGGGGAAAACAGCATTGCGCAGGAAGATGCCGGCGGCCCCACGTTCACTATGGGGATGTAGATACATGGAGGGGATGGGAATGGATATCAGACAGAGGATCAACAGATTCAACACAGAGAACCGCCCTTTTTACATTGTGGACCATGACAGCGGCGAATACAGCTTATGCCTTGCCTTTTCCTTCCTTGACGGGGAATATAAGGAGTTTGGGCAGGATGCATTTAACCGTTATGCACTGGAGATCAATGAACCGGTGGTGGATGGGAGGGGGATGTTTACGCATGGAAGCGGATACGAATGGCAGGCTGTCTTTGAAAAAGCGTTTGAGGGCGACCCGAACAGCGGCAGGATACGGTATGACTGTGAGGCGGGCGGGTTCTTCTGCTATGCGGACAGCCTGCCTCTGCTGGAGGACTTTGGCACACGTTTCAGGGCTGTCTGTATGGATGGGGAAAAATTCGCAGAAATTGTCAGCGCGGCATTGAAAGAGGATGCAGGACAGCAGTGTATGCAGGAGGCTATGTGCATGGGCGGGATGAAATAAAAAAATTGGCACCAGGCTGTTGCCGCAGGGAGCGGCCAGATTTTCCGTTATGGCGGAGGTCTGGCCGTTTTTTGACGCCCTGCGGCGGCTGGATTAATAGATAGAAAGGATGGGAAGACATGGCATCTAAATTTATGAGTGACATACCGCTTGCAGGGATGGAGGCACAGATGCAGCAGGTTCCGGGATTTAAGCCGAGGAAGTGCGGGATGTCCGTCAGCAGGCTGGAACTGACGCAGGCACGGGGAGGCTGCAGCGGGAAGGCGGAAGGGCAGGGGAACTGCGGGCCGCCAGGCGGGAGCAGGCCCTGTGGCAGCCCTGGAGGCGGCTGTGGGCGCTTTTCCTGCCTCCTCGGACGTTTTACCGATGAAGTAGGGTTTGGCCCGTTTACAGACCGGGTGTCGCGCCTGGAGGGCAGCGCAGGGAGCGCGTTCTGGGATGAGGGGCACAGGGAACGGTTCCAGATCCAGTGGAAGGCACAGGCGGACATCCCCGACAGGGATGCCATGTGTGCCGCCCTGTACCTGCTGACGGCAGACGGGATGCTGTGGGGGATGGCAGCCCAGGCGGTCCGGCCGGAGCTGATCGACTTTGCATCCGTCTGCATCAGGGGCATCGGACTGGACGGCTATGTGCTGTTCAATTCCGCAAAGGATCTGTATAAGGGGACCAACCGGCTGAGCCTGTCGGAGCTTACCGACCCGGAACTGGTCAGTGACGGGACGTTCCGGACGGTGATCACGGCATTCCTGATCCGCAGGTATGGGGCGGAGGCATTGGAGGAAGAAAGGAGCAGCGGATGTTAAAGGTATATCTGAGCAATATCGCCACATCAGAAGGGCTGTGGCTGGCATTCCCCATGGGGAGCCAGGAAAGGCAGGAGGCCATGAAGTTCGGCGCAGGGGGTACAAATGAGATCGGTGCGGCCACAAGCCCGCTGGAGGGGTTAAAGACGCATCTGGAGGGGATGACGCTGCAGCCCGGACAGGGCATACGGGAACTGGAGTTTTTAGACCGGCATACGGACTGCATGACGGAAAGGGAAAAGGGCATATTCCAGGCGGCGCTGGAGATCGAGAAGCCGCGCAGTGTAATGGAGATCGTAAACCTGTCCTGCAACCTGGATAAGTTTGCGCTTTATGAAGGCGTTTCCAGCCATGAGGAACTTGGGAGGCGTGTGCTGGGAAACGAGGAAATGCCAGAGAAGGTTGCCCTTTACCTGGATTATGGGGCAGCCGGTGAAAAGTACGCAGGCAGCCATGCCGGGTGCTTTATGAACCTTGGGTATGTGGTGCGGACGGGGGAAGCCCTGGAGCCGCTCTATGACGGCAAATTTCTGCCGCAGCCCGGATATGATAAGTCCTGCGTCATCCAGGCTTGGCTGTATTCCCCCTATTATGCCGCAGGACATTACCGGAATTACCCTGTTTCCCTTCCCGCCTCAGATGACAGGCTTGCGCTGGCAGAGGAAAAGCTGGGCTGGAGAAAGCTGGATGAGCATGAGGTGGCATATATCAGCTGCCCTGTTTCAGAACTGGAATCCTGCCTGCCGTTTTCCAGGGATATCATGGAGATGAACGCATTTGCAGGGCTGCTGGCGGAAAGGAACATCCTGGGGGATGCAGGGACAAAGGAAAAGCTGTTTGCGGCGCTGGAGGCGGAGGCACCTGAAAATATGGCGGAGGCCATGGAGATTGCCGCAGGGCTGGATCGGTACACCATGCTGCCGGAAGAAGTAAAGACAGCAGAGGATTATGCGGTTTACTATATGAAGGCCGAGCAGATGGATATAGATATAGACGCAGACCTCCAGCTGTTCATTGATTATAAAGCCTATGGGGAATTCCGGATGAGAAGGGACGGGGTGGTGCAGACGGAGCATGGGCTGGTGAGGCGGGAGGACATCCCGATGGCGCAGCCTACGGAGGAACTGGAGGAATTCAGGCTGTTCAGCCCTTTGAGCGGACTCCTGTACCCCTATGATGAGGATTATGGCGGCATCTCGGACCAGCCCATGGAAATTGGCCCTGGGGATCTGTGCCAGTATGAGGACAAGATACTGGAAAGGATCGGGCAGGAACACCTGGAGGAAGAAGGGGAAAGAGGGCTTGCCGTCTACCTCGGCAACCGCCTGCTGAAGCGGAAAGTATTCAGCATGAACCCCACCGTGGAGATATGGAACGGGGAACTGTGGGGCGTTCTGGAGGTAAAAAGCCATGGCACCCTGTCACCCCAGGAGATGTCCGGGCTGATGGAGGAATGGCTGGGACAGGAATCCGATGGCTGGGGGGAAGGCTTCGAGCAGCGGGAGATCAAGACAGAAGAAGGGGAGCTCTGCGTCAGCTTCTGGCATTCCGGCGATGATTTCTTTATCAAGACGGAGCAGGAACTCAAGCAGTGGCAGACACAGGACTTCGGGATGAAGATGGGAGGGAACGGATGATGCGGATACAGGCCAACATCTATGCAGACTGCCATGAGAAACTGCGGGGATACCAGGGGGCGATGCTGGAGCTGCCTGCCACCCCCTATGAGATCAGTGACGCCCTCCAGCGCGCCCGTGTGCCGGAGGGCGGCGGGTATACGCTGGAAAGCACCGGCGACTGGCCGGACTTCCTCTGGACTGCCCTGTCCAATGTCAGCCCCCTCTCAGGGGAAAATGCCCTGGAGGAACTGAACCTGCTGGCGGATGCCGTAAGCCGCATGGATGAGATACAGACCGGGACTTTTGAAGGGGCCGTACAGCTGCACCTGGAGGAAACAGGGAAGAACCCCACTTTAAAAGAATTAATCAACATTTCCGCCTGCCTGGATGATTATGAATTCCATCCCGGCGTGACCAATGACTTAAGCCTTGGGAGGGCCTGCATGGAGGGCGGCATGCTTGACCTGGTGGAGAGCCTTCCGGATGAGGTGGCTGCGCTGCTTGACCCCGCAAAGGTTGGGAAAGCGCTGCGGCACAGTGACCACGGGGCATTTGCCTCCAGGGGGTATGTGTACCGGGGAGTTTCTGCCGCCCGCCAGGATTTCTATGACGGGGAACACCCGCCTGCCTGCGGGGAACACCACAAGGGCCTGCTCTCCCTGCGGATAGAAAAGCTGGATGCCCCTGACGCGGACAGCGGCGTATGGCTGGAACTGCCGGCGGACGAAAAAGCCCTAGGGTGGGCACTCCTGTCTGTCGGTGAGAAAACCTTTGATACCTGCCGGATCGCAGAGGCAAAGAGCATCATCCCGGCATTTCAGTACCAGCTGGCAGGGGACGAGGACATCGGGAAGCTGAACAAGCTGGCAAAGCGCCTGCAAAAACTGCAGCAGGAGATGCCGGGGGATCTGATGCTTATGAAATACAAGGCCGTGCTGGAGCTGGAACAGTATTCTGACCTGGATATGGCGCTGGACATTGCCGCAAACCTGGGCTGTTACGATTTCAGCCCGGATGTCCTGTCGCCGGACGCATACGGGGAGTATGTCCTGCAGAGCGCCGGCATTGACACAGGCGATCCTGCCTTTTCCTGTTTTGATTTCCGTGGGTACGGGGAGCGGCTGCTTGAAGGGGCAGGCTATGTGTTTACACCCTATGGAGCCGTCACCCGAGGCGGGCAGGAGTGTGTGCATGAGTACACAGAACAGGAGCAGGAGTCTGGGCAGGGCATGGCGATGGAACAATAGCACGGCGGCCGCAGGAAAGGAGGTGGTGCGGCATAGACAGCTTTATCTCATGGGTGGGCGGGAAGAAAGCCCTCCGCAAGCTGATTTATACAATGTTCCCCGTAAATTTCGACCGCTATATCGAGGTGTTCGGCGGTGGCGGCTGGGTGCTCTTTGGCAGGCCGCCCGACTGCAGGTGTATGGAGGTCTATAACGACTATAACTCCAACCTTGCCAACCTGTTCACCTGCGTGAAGGAGAGGACATGGGCGTTCCTGAAGGAACTCGGCTTCCTGCCGGTGAATGGAAGGGATGAGTTTGCCGTCATCCGCAGGTTCCTGGACAAGCAGGAGTTTGACGCCCCGTTCCTTGCGGAGGAACTCAAGCTGGCGCAGGTATCCCTGCCGGAGCCTGACTTCGAGGAAATCCGGGCAATCCTGATGGAGAACGCGGAAGTGACGGACGTGAAGCGGGCCGCGGCATTCTTCAAGCTGATCCGCTACAGCTACGGGAGCGGCTGCACATCCTATGGCTGCAAGAACTTTGACGTGCGCAAATGCTTTGACACCATCTGGCAGGCATCCCGCAGGCTTGCCGACACGGTGGTGGAGAATAAGGACTTTGAGGCGCTGATCCGGCAGTATGACCGTGACAGCGCCTTTTTCTACTGTGACCCGCCCTATTATGAGACGGAAGGGCATTATGCCGTGGTGTTCCGCAGGGAGGACCACGCAAGGCTGCGGGATGTCCTGGCCGGGTGCGGGGGGAAATGGATGGTCAGCTACAATGACTGCGGCTTTATCCGGGACCTGTACGCAGGGTACACCATCACGGCGGTGACCCGTATCAACAACCTGGCACAGCGTTATGACGGCGGCTGTGAGTTCCCGGAGGTGCTGATCACCAACTATGACCCGAAGGAGCGGGAAAGGGCACAGCCCATGCAGATGAGCCTGTTCGGGATGTGCGGCAGCGATGGCGGGGAGGACGGATACGAAATCACGGATGCCGCCAGGGAAAAGGAAGGAGGGACCTATGGGCAATGCGATCTATAAGCTGGTGGACGGCAAGGGAAGGGTGCTGATCCCCAAGGCGCTGCGGGAAGCGGCGAACCTGGAATACGGAGGCATCGTGCGGCTGGGGCTTGCGGACGGGAAAGTGACCGTCCGCAGGGTGGATGTGATAGAACCCGGCGACCAGTCGCCGGAGGCGGTGGAAGCCTATGTGCATGCGGCCTTAAAGACCATGCCGGACAGCACAAGGCTTCAGCTGCTTGCGGAACTGAGCGGGCTGCTGCAGAAAAAGGAGGCATAGCACCATGCGCGAATATACAAAAAATGACTGCGGCCAGACCGGGTATGGTTTTTCCCTGAAAGGGAAGGTCGTGGTGTTATCCAAGGCGGCGCTGCCTCCGGAGCATCCGGGGCAGCTTTTCCTCTGCACAGGGGGGAACGGGGCAAACCCCATCCCCATGGGGCGGGGCGTGTTCCTTGTTTCCCTTTCAAACGGGGAAAGCTGCCGTTTCTGGCGGGAGGATGTGCTTGGCACGCTGAAGCCGGAACTGCTGCCGGATGGGGAAAAGCTGATGCTCTCCCAGATCCGGCCTCCGGGGGCAAAGGACATCAATAAAAATGAGCCGGAATATTCCGGGTACAGCTTCCTGCCGGACGGCCGCTACAGCGCGGGCGTATGGCTGTGCAGCCCCCAGGAGGCGCTTGATTATGTGGAGATGCAGAAGCCCTACCAGCACCGGGTGCTGGTCTGTGACAGGGATGATTTCGCGGTGATGGAAGTCATAGACGGAAAACTTGTATATCCCGATGAACAGGCACTTGCCGGATTCCGGCAGGGGCAGGGCGGAGGGATGACCATGCAATAACACAGGCGGTGCCTGTATCATGCGGGAAGGAGGGAGAAATGTGAGCCAGGTCCGGATTGAAAACGGGATCATCATGTTTTACGGAAACAAGGCCGGCAGGGTGGAGGACGGGTGCGCCGTGGTGGACCCCATGTTCAAAGGGGAGGAAATCAGCAGGTTCTTAGAAAGGCAGCGGCATATCCGGGAAGTCAGATGGATGGACGGGATGTTTGACCGCCTCATGGCAGGGGGACAGGAGGGTACTGCGGCGCAGGGACTTAAAAATGTCCGCGTCTGGCAGCTGAAGCCCGATGTGGATGTGTATATGAAATTCATCGGGTATGAGGAAACCTGCAGGAAGTTTGGCCCGCCGGATCAGGAAAACTACCACGCGGTGTATGACGGCGCGGCGGAAACCAATGACCTGGAGGCGCTGTACATGAAGTTCGGGAATGACGGCAGTGCCCTGCCTGCAGGCTACAGGGGGCATTCCCTTTCCATGAGCGATGTGCTGGAGCTTTATGACAGTACGGGGAGCAGCTTCTACTATGTGGACCGTACCGGTTTCCAGGAGATGGAGTTTGCCGCCCCGCAGCAGGCCCAGGGCCAGACAATGCAGCTCTGACAGGCAAAAAGGCGTCCAACGCCGGCCTGTCTGCTGGATAGATAGCATCAATGCCTTTAGGAAGGCAGAAAAAGAAGGAGGATTTTTATGTCTACACTGGATGTCAAGATCAGTTCCATGTACCCGCCCGGACAGCAGGGCGGCATCAGGGCTTATGCCTCTGCGACCATAGACGGCTGTTTTGCCGTGCGGGGGATCAAGGTGGTGGAGGGCGGCAGGGACGGCCTGTTCGTATCCATGCCCAGCCGCAAGACGGTGGACGGCTACAAGGAAGTGTGCTTCCCTGTGACCGCGGAATTCCGCAGTGAGTTCCACAATGCCGTGCTGGATGCCTACCAGCAGGCGCTCACCATGGCGCAGGCGCCGCCTGCCCCGCAGGAGGCGCCCGAAGGCGGGACACCCCAGGAAGGCCAGCAGATGGCAGGGATGTAACAGAAGCAGGACCACAATATCAAAACCATAAAACCAAAAAATGGAGGGACCATCAATGAAGAAGATCAGAAATCAGTTTAACAGGGTGTGCGGTGTTTTGGCGGTAAAGGCCATGGAGGCAAAGGAGAAACTGGCGGAGCGTTCCGGCGAGGGCTATGTTGACACGGCGGTCAAGATCCTGATCGCAGTGGTGCTCGGCGCACTCCTGCTGGCCGGCCTGTATGCCCTGTTCAAGGATACGGTTCTGCCCACGCTGGTAAACCGCATCCAGCAGATGTTCAACTATGCCGGTTAACCCGGCAGCCTGCCAGGGAACGCCTATGCCGCCAGGGATGCTGCTGCAGGCTGTGCTGTTTCTCTTTCTGCTGGTGATTGTTTCCGTCTGGGACATAAAGGACCGGGAGATCCCGGACGGGCTGCAGGCGGCCATCGCACTGCTGTCCCTGCTGCATTTTTCCCCGTGGAACCTGGCCGGGGCGCTTACGGCGCTGCCGTACCTCTTAGTGGCCCTGGCAGGAAAGGGGACAGGCGGGATCGGGGGCGGGGACATCAAGCTGGCGGCATCCATGGGGACCGTGCTTGGACTGCCGGCCGGCCTGGCGGCATCCGTCCTGGGGCTGTCAGCATTTACCGTTTACGGGCTTATCTGTTCCTGCATAAGGAGGCTGAAGGGGAGGAAGGGAAGGGCCGCCTACCCCGCGGGGCCGTTCCTGGCGGCAGGGGCAGCAACAGCCTATTTCATGGAGATTGGAGGATGGATCATATGAAAAAGAAAATCATCATCACATTTTGTGCCGCTGTGCCGGTTGTGGCGCTGGCGGCGTTTTTACGCAGCCGCAGGAAAAGATACGCGGTGCGGTAGTGAAAAAGGGCGGGCTTTCAGGGAAGGCCCGCCAGATACTTAATACAGAATATTTGATTTTCAGGAGGGAACAGTTTGGCTGTCCCATCCAAATATTGAAATGATGCCCGCTGGAGCGGGCAGGGAGGTGTAAGAATGCAGATTTTTAAGAACAGGATCGTCATAGGAGTGGCCTGCATCATCCTGTCGCTTGTCATATGCTTTGCGGTCACGCCGCTCTTTAACAGGAGCATCAGCGAAAAGACACAGATCGTGCGGGTGGTCAGGGAGATCAAAAAGGGCGAGGAGATCACGGCGGCACAGGTAAAGGTGGTGGAAGTAGGCGGCTATAACCTGCCGGAGGACGTGGTGAGGAACCCTGAAACCGCCATCGGCAGGTACGCCTCCGCCGATTTTGCGCCGGGGGATTATATCATCGCCTCCAAGATCGCGGATGAGCCTGCCGCAGAGAATGCCTACCTTTACAGCCTAAACGGGGAAAAGCAGGCCATGTCCGTGACGGTGAAAGCCTTTGCCAACGGGCTGTCCGGGAAACTGCAGAGCGGCGACATCGTATCCGTCATAGCCCCGGATTACAGGAAACAGGGGGTGACCGTGATCCCGCCCGAACTTAAGTATGTGGAGGTCATCGCCGTGACGGCGGACAGCGGGTATGACGCCAACACAGGGGAGCGGGAGGATGAGGACTCGGAAAGGGAGCTGCCTGCCACCGTGACGCTGCTGGTCACGCCGGAGCAGTCCAGGATACTGGCGGAGCTGGAAGCGGACGGCAGGCTGCACCTTTCCCTGGTATACCGCGGGGATGCGGGAAATGCCGCCAGATTCATTGCGGCACAGGAGGCCGTGCTGGAGGAACTGTATGCGCCTGAAGAAGAAAGCGGGGAAGGAACCGCAGAAGGCGCCCAGGAAACGGAGGAAAGAAACGGGGAGCAAAAAGACAGCTGGTCCATGGAGGAAGAAATCGGGAAAGCAGAGGAAGCGCTGTCGGGAAGCGGGGTGGAGTAAGCCTTGAATTTCATGAAAAACAGCATATTCAACAGGAAGGACGGCGGGGATGACGGCCGCATGGAGCCGGAAAAGGGAAACCAGGTGCTGGCGGTGTGGGGAAGCCCCGGCTGCGGCAAGACAACGGTGGCCGTCAAGCTGGCGGCCTACCTGGCACAGCAGAAGAAGGACGTGGCGCTGCTCCTATGCGACATGAACACGCCCATGCTCCCCTGCATCTGCCCTCCGGGGGACCTGGAGGAAGAACATTCCCTGGGGAGCATCCTTGCGGCAAGCCATGTGTCGGAGTCCCTGGTGCGGCACAACTGCATCACCCATAAGAGGTTCCGCCACCTTGCCATCATCGGGATGCGGAAGGGGGAGAACGAATACACCTATCCGCCCTATGAGCGGACCCAGGCGGAGGAACTGCTGGAGGCGTTAAGGAACATCGCCCCCTATGTGGTCATCGACTGCGGCAGCTCCATCGCCAACGACATCCTCTCCGCCATCGCCCTGCTTAAGTCCGATGCGGTGCTGCGGATGGTAAACTGTGACTTAAAATCCATCAGCTACCTGTCCAGCCAGCTGCCCCTGTTAAAGGAGAGCAGATGGGATGCGGAGAAGCAGTACAGGGTGGCAAGCAACGTGTACCCTAACGAGGCCAGCGGCCATATGGAGCAGGTGCTGGGGAGTGTGGCGTTCCAGATCCCCCATTCCGGGGAGGTGGCGTCACAGACCCTGGAGGGGAACCTGTTTAAAGAGCTGGGCCTGAAGGACAGCAGGGCATTCCGGAAATCACTGGAGTCCATCGCAAAGGAGGTGTTCGGATGTTAGGGGAAAAGCGGAGCAGGGCGGCATTCCAGGGGGATTTCCCGGAAAGTGTTCGGGACGGGGGAGCCGCGGATGCAGGGAAACCGGAGGCGGGAAATGCGCCGTCCGGGTACAAAGGGGAAAGACAAAAGGGAACCGGGCAGGCTGGACCAGGAAACGCGCCGGAGAGGGGCACGGGGGCGGGAATGCCCGTTCCAGTATCGGCCGGGGAGGCATACCTGGACAGCCTGCTAAACGGCTGCCTCGGCGGGGAGGCAGCCGGATGCCCTGGCAGTGACAGCAGGGCAATGGGGGATGGCAGGGGAACCTTTCCCGCACATACGGATGAAAGCGGAAAGACCCGGACGGATGCCGGGAAACAGGCGGGAAACGTCTGCAAGCCTGCGGCAGGGGAAATACGGCATATCCCTGTGGCAAAAACAGGATCTTCCGGAGAGGCATCTGCTGAAAGGAAAGAAGTGCCTGAAAGGGAGGAATCCGCTGAAACGGAAGAAGATTATGATACACCCAGGCGGGACGTTAGGACGCTGCGCACCCATGGCCTGTTCTTTGAGGCGGATGCAGAGGGCCGGGATTTTTCCTCGGTGCTTAAGGAGGTGCAGGCATACCTGTCCAGGGAGTACAGCAGCCTGGTCACGGCAGAGGGCAGCGAAGATGCAAGGGCGCAGATCCAGCGCTTTGCTGGCAAGTACATCCAGGACCACCGGATATCCGTGCCCGGCATGGATACGGAAACACTGATCGCCGCCATCTATTCCGAGATGGCGGAATTCGGTTTCCTGACCAAATATATCTACGGGGAGGGCATTGAGGAAATCGACATCAATGCATGGGATGACGTGGAGGTGCAGTTTGCGGGCGGCGTGACGGAGAAGCTGGCGGAGCATTTTGACAGCCCGGAGCATGCCATCAACGTGGTGCGGCGCATGCTGCATGTCTCCGGCATGGTGCTGGATGACGCCAGTCCCAGCGTCCTAGGACATCTTTCCAAGAACATCCGTATCGCTGTATTAAAGACGCCCATCGTGGATGAGGACGTGGGCGTGGCGGCCAGCATCCGCATCGTCAACCCCCAGAGCATGAAAAAGCAGGACTTCATAAAGGGCGGCACGGCCACGGGGCAGATGCTGGACTTCCTGGCGCAGTGCATCCGGTACGGTATCTCCGTGTGCGTGGCGGGGGCAACCAGCTCCGGCAAGACCACCCTCCTTGGGTGGCTGCTCACCACCATCCCGGACGGCAAGCGCATCTACAGCATAGAGAACGGCTCCAGGGAGCTGGCCCTGGTGCGCAGGAAGGAGGGAAAAGTGGTCAATTCCGTCATCCATACCCTGACCCGTGACAGCGAGAACGAGCGCCAGAGGGTGGACCAGATCGCCCTCCTTGACATGGCGCTGCGTTTTAACCCGGACATCATCGTGGTGGGGGAGATGCGCGGGCCGGAGGCGAATGCGGCGCAGGAGGCCGCCCGCACCGGCGTGGCCGTGGTCACCACCATACACTCCATGAGCTGCGACGCCACCTACAGGCGCATGGTGTCCCTCTGCAAGAGGGCTGTCGACATGGGGGACGACACCCTGATGGGATTTGTCACGGAGGCATACCCCATCGTGGCATTCTGCAAGCAGCTGGAGAACAAGGACCGGCGCCTGATGGAGATCATGGAATGCGAGATCCTGCCGGACGGCACAAGGAAGTTCCGCCCCCTGTTCCAGTACCAGATCACAGAGAACAGGGTGGAAAATGGGAAATTCATCATCAAGGGGAGCCATAAGCAGGTCAACCCCATATCGGAGGGCCTTGCCCGGCGCCTGATGGAGAACGGGATGCCCCAGGAGATGCTCCTGCGGCTCCTTGCGGCGCCTGATAAAAACAGAGAAAGGAAGGAGGGGAGTGCCCTATGACGGCAATTGAACTGTTAGCCTGCGCCGGGCTGATTACCGGCGTGTTCCTGATCCTGGGATTAAAGCCCACGGAGTTCACGGACGGCCTGTTTGCCTTTCTGATAAGACCGAAAGGCAGCATCCGGGAGGATATCCGGGAAACCTCCGGGCGGAAGAAGCCCGGCCCGCTGCGCCGGGAGATACTGGAGGCGCAGGGCGTGCTGGAAATGACGGGGAGGGGGCGGCGGTTCTCCCTGGTATGTGCGGCAGCCCTGGCGCTGTTCTGCGCGGGAGGCTCCGCCGCCATCCTCTTGGGGAACTTTTTCCTTGCCCCGGTCCTGGCGGTGGGCTTTCTGTTCCTGCCGTTCTGGTATGTGAAGCTGACGGCCAGCCATTACAAGCGTGATGTATCGGCGGAGCTGGAAACGGCGCTGTCGGTAATCACCACCGCCTACCTGCGGACGGAGGACATCGTGACCGCCGTGGAGGAAAACATCAGCTATTTAAACCCGCCGGTCTCAAAGGTGTTTAAGGACTTCCTGATGCAGATCAAGATGGTCAGCCCGGATGTGGAAACGGCATTAAAAGCCATGCGGGGGAAAATCGACAACGAGGTGTTCCGGGAGTGGTGCGACGCCGTCAGCGACTGCCAGAATGACCGGAGCCTGAAGACCACCCTGACGCCCATCGTGGCGAAACTCTCGGACATGCGCAACGTGAACGCGGAGCTGGAGTACCTGATCGCGGAACCCCGCAAGGAATTCCTGATCATGGTCATCTTCGTGGTGGGCAACATCCCATTGATGTACCTGTTGAACAAGGACTGGTACCATGTGCTGATGCACACGCCGCTGGGGCAGGTGATCCTGTCCGCCACAGCCGCGGCGATCTTCCTATCCGCAGGCTTCGTGGTGAAGCTGACCCGTCCCATAGAATACAGGAGGTGAGCGCCATGACGGGACTTTTATTCTTATTCGGGCTGTTTTTGGCCCTTGGGCTGTTCTACCTGGCAGCCGCATTCCTACGCCTGCCCACCACCGGCGCATCCAGGGCCATGCTTGGGACGGCAAAACAGGAGAAGAAGGCGGCAAAGGCCGTGGAAACCTGCCTGATGTCAGCGGCGGTGAAACTGTCAAAATACATCCGGATGGATGAATACAAGAGAAGCCGGATGGCAAACGTGCTGAAGGCTGGCGGCATGGGCATGGAGCCGGAGGTCTACCAGGCATACGCCCTTGTGAAAGCGGGGGCGGTACTCTTGAGCATCATCCCCTGCCTTTTCCTGATGCCGCTCTTATCGCCCTTTGTGGTGGTCCTTGCCCTCCTTTTGTATTTTAAGGAGACCGGGAAAGCGGATGAGCGGCTGAAGGCAAAGCGGGAGCAGATCGAGGGGGAGCTGCCCAGGATGGTGGCCACCATCGAGCAGGAGCTGAAGGCCAGCCGGAACGTGGTCGGCATGCTGGAGCGTTTCCGGGGGAATGCGGGGGAGGCCCTGAAGGGGGAGCTTGACGTCCTGCTGGCGGACATGCGCTCGTCCAACTACGAGGCGGCGCTGACCCGGTTCGAGGCAAGGCTGAACTCCCCCATGCTCTCGGATGTGGTGCGGGGACTGATCGGTGTGCTGCGGGGCGATGACAGCGCCGTATATTTCCAGATGCTCTCCCATGACTTCAAGCAGATGGAACTGCAGAGGCTGAAGGCACAGGCGCAGAAGATACCGCCCAAGATCCGGGTGTTCTCTTTCATCATGCTGGTATGCTTCCTGCTGACCTACCTTGCCATTATCTGTTATGTGGCGCTGCAGAGCCTCGGCGGGATGTTTTAAGGAAAGGGATGGAATATGAAAACAATCTATAATAATGAAATATATGAGGTCATTGACATCTCGCCCATGGATGAGGATAACGGCTGTCAGATTACACTGTGTTCAGACAGGACAGGGAGGGTAGTGGCGGAGGATGCGCTCTGCCATGACGGTGCAGGGTATCCCCTGGCATTCCTGCCGCTTGGGATATCGGACGGGCAGACGCTGGCGCTGATCCGTGAATTCGACACCTGGTATGCGAACACAGGGCAGAACCTGCGGTACTGGGCTGCGGAATTCCAGCTGATCGTCCGTATGCTGCTGTGCGGATACATGGTGGCAAACCCGCAGTACCTGGAACTGGATGAAGTGATAGGACCGGCATGGGAAACCATAAAGGGGGACAGGGAAAGCATGGGGAAGGAGGCGGACAAGGTCATGGAAGGCGGAAAGGAAAGAAAGCTGAAAGAGCGGCTGAAAGCAAATTATGAGGAATACATCCGGGAGCTTGGGCAGAAGCCTGCGGGGGAGCTCATTGGGATGGCACCGGAGATTGCCGCCGCAGAATTCATGTATAAGGAACTGAGCGTGGAAGGGGCATTCGGGGAATATGCCGGGTACCTTTTGCAGTTTGAAAATCCGCTGGAACTGCTCCGGGACAGCTGGCAAGGCTATGAAGATTGTGACCGTCATGAGGAAATCGACCATATGCTCTGGGACATGAAAGACAAGGGGATCGGCATCGGGGATTATCCCATGGCGGAGCAGGCAGGGGAAGATGCCCAGGGACAGGGGGTGGTCATGTGCTGAGAAATAAGTTCTGCCGTATCATGAAGGGACGGCGGGCGGAGGGGTATGTGGACGTGGCAGTCCTGGTACTCAGCCTGATGCTGGTGCTGGCGCTCTCGCTGCGGGTGCTGCCGGTGTTCATCGCCAAGCAGCAGCTCGACACCTTTGCCACGGAGCTGATGCGTGAGGCGGAGATTTCCGGGCGCATAGGCACGGAGACGGACAGGCGGGCCGCCGCCCTGCGGGAAAAGACGGGGATCGACCCGCAGATCGCGTGGTCTGACAGCGGGCAGATCCAGCTGAACCAGGAGGTCACGGTCACCCTGACGCTGCAGAAGGACATCGGGCTGTTTGGGAATTTCGGGTCATTCCCCGTCACCCTGCGCGCACAGGCCACCGGGAAATCCGAAGTGTACTGGAAGTGAGGTGGGCAGAATGGGCAAAAAGATAGTAAGGATATTAAAGGACAAGGGCGGATCGTCTTTCCCCCTTGCCATCGCCGCCACTCTGGGGCTGCTCATCATCTTCTGCGGCATCTCGGAATATTTCCGCCTGCACCTGATCGCCGCGGGCGTCCGGGACGCCACGGAGGATGGCATCATCTCCACCGTCAATGACAATTACTACGGTGTGTACCATGGGGTGCGGGAAGGCTATTCCGGGAATTACCTGCCGGACGGCGGCGGGGCATGGGAGGCGGCAGTTAATGAGGGGGATATCTATTCCTTCCTCGACCTTACCCTGGGAACGCAGGAGGACGGGGGCAGGCACGTCAAATATGCGGGGGATGGCGGGGGAGCGATGGAGTTTGCCATCGACAGCCTCTCCGTCACGGTCAGGAACGCGCCCCTTGCCCCGTCCGACCCGCAGAATGCGGCAAGGTTTGAGGCGGATGCCGTGATCCGGCTGGAGGTGCCCGTGCGCTTTGGCGGAAGGCTCCTCCCCTCCATGCACATCACGGTGAAGGTGCAGGCAGGATATATTGAAGTATTCTGAAATAACGATAGACTTTGCGTGGAATATGTAGTATGGTGTATCGTACAAACCGGACAAAAGAGGACTAAAATATAACAACCATGCCAAAGGAGGGATTTTATCATGAAGATGACAGAAAAGACAAAAAGGCGCCTGGCAGTCGGGGGAGGCATCGCCATCTGCGCAGGGCTGCTTGCGGCGATCAGCCTGCAGTTTGCGAAAACACCCGCAGGGGCGGATGTGCTTCCCGGAAAGGAAAGCGGTGTGGCGGAGGTCATCATCGATCCGTCCCATGCCGCGGGAGAAAGCGGCGCCGGAGGGGAAGACACAGAACTGACCATCCGGCCGGATACGGGCCAGGGGGCAGGGGAAACACAGACAGTCCAGCCCACAGACAGCCGGCCCGCCCAGACCGGGGAGCCGGAGCAGAGCATCCAGCCGGAGGTGGAAAAGCCGCAGCAGCCGGATGGGGAAACCCTGACAAACCCGGAGGAAAAGCCGGACGGGACCCCGGTGGAGACAACGCCGGAGCCGGTGGACCATGACACCTATGTGCCGCCTGCGGATGACGGGGGAACAGGTGGCGGCGGAGGGCTGCCCGGCTTTGACTATGTGCCCAACGGGGGAGAAAATATTGAAACCTTTGCAGGTGACATGTATGAGAACGGGAACAAGATCGGAAGTATGGATTAAGCCGGACAGGGTGAAAAAGGATCATGACAGGAAAGCACCGTACAGGTTAATGTGCGGTGTTTTTTTTGTGGGAAGGAGGAATTGATTGAAAAGCATGAAACTGAGACAAGGCAGGAAAACAAGGAAAGGATTTATCCTCATGCTGGTGGTTTCCCTGCTCTGTTCCCTGCTGTCAGGCATCCCCGTTTATGCAGTGGGGGAGGGGAACATGGACGGCGGGGGAGGCGGCATGGGGCAGGGGACCAGCCAGAACAAGTGGACGCCGGGCTATGACGGGGTGAGGGTGAGCGTGGTAAGGGCAGACGACCATTCGGTGGTCACCACGCCCATAGACCTGACGAACAAAACCATCCCCGGAAACGTCTGCCATTTCGGGAAGGTGAGCAAGCTGCAGTACAGCGGCGGTGCAGGGCTTTCCCCAATGCAGGGAGGCTATGCGTATACGAAACCCTCCCAGGCGCTGCCCCGGATCGTCAGTTCCAGCGGGGGCGGCAATATCGCCGCCATCAAGAGCTATTTCACGGACGAGCAGGTGGTGCGCAGCATCGCAAACCTGACAGGGATGGACTTTGACGTGCTGACAAACGGGGAATACCGGCTGCTCGTTGAGCCGGTTGCCTATTATACGTTCCAGGGCGCATTTATCGCCACCACGGCCACGGAGGCGGCCCTTTACGATGAACTGTTAAGCGGGGGGCTGCGGCGGAAGATGGTGTCCCTGTCCCATAAGAACCTCCCCCTGGCCCTGTTCCTGGAAACGCCGGACTTAGGCTTCCCGGCATGGGGCGGGAGCCGGAACACGGCGGCCTCCAATGCGGACATCAGGTCCAGCCTTGGGCTTGGCATTGTGCGTTTCAGTGACATGCCGCCGCAGATCCCGACAGTGACGGACTGCGACTATGAATACCGCACGGACACGGAGGTCATCACGGCGGTATGGATAAGCGGCGGCCAGAGCGACCCGGACCATCCGGTCTCTGTCACGTTCCATATCGCAGGAAACAGCTATACGGTGGGCGGCGTCTATTACCCGGATGGGGAGAGCCAGCTGGCGTGGGTGCGCTGGAGGACGCCCAGGGAGCCGCAGGCCATGGCGATCACGGTGGACGTCCACGGAGGCGGCTCGGCAAGCAAGGGCACCATCCGGGCGAATATCGTAGATCTGGACGCGAACCCGCCCCCGGACCCCAATGCGGACGACAGGAATGACGGCTTTTCCAGTGTGCCTGTACCAGCAAAGGGGCAGGTGACGTCAGCCAGCTGGGGGATATGGCGTCCCTGGTGGAAAGCCCACTGGGTATGGCACAGCGACTATAATGAGGACGGGGAGGACGAGGGGTATTGGTGCGACCACGGCTGGTGGGAGTTTCGTTTTGACACATATTCCGCCAGCCTTTCCGCGTCCATGGCCGTCACGCCGGATGCGAAATCACCCACGGCCAGCGGGAGGACGCTGAAATCCGGGTACGGCATCCAGGAGAGGGTGGACACCCATGTGAGCACAAGCCAGGCATCCGCAGTCACGGCGGCGCAGAATGCCGTCACCTATTTCCCGGAGTTCGGCTACCAGAGGTATTGGCGGCTTTTGGAGCGCATGGGCGGCGGCTATGACATGGCCCATGAATTTAAGGAAAACCCTTACAGCACCTACAGCCGCAGGACCCACTTCACGCCCATCTGGTACCCGGACGGGGGCTATACGGCCTACACATGGCTCATAGACTGCTGGACGCCCGCGGGGATGCTCTCCATGGATCTTACGGACTCCGTGACCATAAGCGGGAACCTCTGGAGCGACTGGCATATCGCCCCGCAGAACCCGGACTGACCGGCAGGGCGGAAAGAAAATATCATCAGGGAAAGGAAAGAGGCTGCAGGCCGGCACACCGCCGTCTGCGGCTTTTCCTTTCCGCAAAAAGAAGGGAGATAACTATGAAAATGAAGAAAATGGCTCTTTTACTGTGTATGGCGCTGCTGGTCATTGGCATGTACAGCGTCCCTGTGTATGCAAAAGGGGACGTGGCAGGGGCAATCGAGGGGACATGGACCACTGCCTCCGCACAGATCAAGACCGTGGTCAACAAGGTGGTGTTCCCCGCCATCGACCTGATCCTGGCCGTGTTTTTCTTTGCCAAGCTGGGGACAGCTTACTTTGATTACCGGAAACATGGGCAGTTTGAATGGGCAGCCCCTGCGATCCTGTTTGCCTGCCTGGTGTTCACGCTGACGGCACCAGCCTATATCTGGCGCGTCCTTGGAATATAGGAGGTATTGTCATGACTTTTTTTGAACAGGAGCTGCAGAAACTGTTTGGGAAGGGAACGGGGCTCTCCGATGTCCGCATTGTAGGGAACGCCTGTTATGGCAGGCTTTCGGAGGATGTCCGCGTGAAGATCCATTTTACAAACACTTTTTCCTCAGATAACTATGACGCCCTGAAGGTGGTCCTAATCAACCGCCGCGAGGGGCCGGTTGACAGCATGGTGCTGCATTTTTCCGACCTGTGGGGGAGCAGGAAGGTAAACAATCCAAATTTCCGCGATGGAGTCTGCCCGCATATCTGGAAAGATGGCAGGGACGTAAAGTGGTATGCATACAAACCGACAGAGGCGGATTACAGGCAGCTCTCCGGGGCGGTCAGGGATTACCTGGATGTGTTCCGGGAGCCGGCGCTGGGGCAGCAGATGGGGCAGAAGATGTGCTGAGATAAGGGCAGGGAGGAAAAACGGGGCAGAAAATATCTATATTCAGGGAAGGAAGTGAATAGCGGAAGTGTTCATATGGGATTTCATCGCCGACACCGTGCTGGGCCAGATCATCGACTGGATCTATGGGCAGATAGTAGGGTTCTTGGGCGATTTTTTTATGCAGATGGGAAACATGGGGGCCGACCTGTTTGAGATGGGCTGGGTGCAGTCCATCGTGCTGTTTTTTTCTTATCTGGCATGGGCGCTGTACGCCACCGGGCTGGTGGTGGCGGTGTTTGAGTGCGGGATCGAATGCCAGAGCGGGAGGGGGAGCTTTAAGGAAACGGGCCTTAACGCCATCAAAGGGTTCCTGGCGGTGGGGCTGTTTTCCACCGTTCCGGTGGAGCTTTACAAGCTGTGCGTCTCCCTGCAGGGCAGCTTCACGGCAGGGATCACCGGCTTCGGCTCGGACTTCGGGGCAGTGGCGGCCAGCACCATCGAGTCCTTAAAGGATGCGGGGACATGGCAGGATGCCGCCTCCGCGGGGGTGTTCGGGGGGCTTGGGAGCATCACCAGCTCGATCCTGATGATCTTTATCCTGATCATGATGGGCTATGCCGTCATCAAGGTGTTCTTTGCCAACCTGAAAAGGGGCGGCATCCTGCTGATCCAGATCGCGGTGGGGAGCCTTTACATGTTCAGCGTCCCCAGGGGGTATATTGACGGCTTTACAGGCTGGTGCAAGCAGGTCATCGGGCTGTGCCTGACCACGTTCCTGCAGGCGACCATCCTGGTGGCGGGGCTGATGGTGGTAAAGGACCACGCCCTGCTTGGGCTTGGGCTGATGCTGTCCTCCGGGGAGGTGCCCCGCATCGCAGGGCAGTTCGGGCTGGATACCGGGACCAGGGCCAACGTGATGGGCGCGGTCTATGCGGCGCAGGGCGCCGTGAACCTGACAAGGACCATCGTGCAGGCAGTGAAGTAGGAGGCGTCTATGGCAGAAGGAAAGATTGTATATATCGCATCCCCTTATGCGGGGGACGTGGAGGGCAATGTGGAGTTTGCAAAAGCAGCCTGCCGCCTGGCGATGGGGCAGGGAAACACACCGGTGGCGGCCCACCTTTTATACCCGCAGATGCTGGATGATTCCGTCCCGGAGCAGAGGGAGCTTGGGATCAGGATGGGGCTTAAGCTCCTTGGGGCATGCAGTGAACTGTGGCTGTGCGGCGGCCGCATCTCAAACGGGATGCAGGAGGAACTGAAAGAGGCATGGAAGCAGGGAATCCCGGTCCGGCGCATCCCCTGGGAGGCGGTGGCGCAGCTCATGGGGCAGGATGCAGGAGGGCAGATGCAGCCCATGGGATACATGGGGGTAAGCCCATGACGGCGATGGGCAGCCTGTTTGACGGCATAGGGGGTTTCCCGTTAGCCGCCGTGCATAACGGGATCACCCCGGCCTGGGCCAGCGAGATCGAGGCATTCCCCATGGAAGTGACAAAGTTAAGGTTCCCCCGGATGCTCCATGTGGGGGACATCACGAAGCTTTCCGGGGCGGCGCTTCCACCGGTGGAGGTCATCTGCGGGGGATCGCCCTGCCAGGACCTTTCCGTTGCGGGGAAGCGCCAGGGGCTTGCGGGGGAACGCTCCGGGCTGTTCATGGAGCAGGTGCGTATCGTAAAGGAGATGAGAGAAGCCGATGGGAGAAGGGGTATACCAGATGACCTTGTCCGACCTCGATACCTCGTTTGGGAAAATGTCCCCGGAGCCTTCAGCTCCGCGGGCGGCGAGGACTTCCGGGCGGTCATCGAAGAAATCGTCAGAATCAAGGACAGTTCCTGTCATGTGCCTCGACCTGACGCCGGGCGCTGGGGACCTGCTGGGGCGGCCATACTGGGAGATAAATTCAGCCTGGCTTGGAGAGTGCTGGACGCTCAATTCTGGGGAGTCGCCCAGAGACGCCGCCGCATCTTCCTTGTCGCAGATTTTGGAGGGCTCACCGCACCCGAAATACTATTTAAGCAGGACAGCCTGCCAGGGGATCCTGCGGCGGGCGGGGGAGAGGGGCAAGGAGCTGCCGCCGCAGTTAAAGGAGGCGCTGATGGTGCAGGCGGGGATCGTCTGACATATCTCCAGACAAAGGAAAAAGGCGGGGGAGCGATGCTGTGCATCAATGACCAGGGCGGCGAGAGGATGGACGTTACCGAAGATGTGGTTGCAACGCTGCGGGCGGGGATGGGCAGCCACCAGCCCCTGGTGGCACAGCCGGGGGACGGGGCTGTGCGTCCGCCTGCCATAAGCAGCTTCCATGTGAACCAGCGGGATGAGGTCATAGACCTGGGCGGGCTTTCGGGGGCGCTTATGGCGACAAGGAACATGCAGATGCAGACGTTTGTGACGGAGCTGCCCGCCTTTGGCGTGGTGAGCAAGGGGAACGGGGACTGTTTCCTGACGCCGGAATGCCATACCTCGCTTACAGGCGGTGGCGGCCAGGCAGGGCAGGGATATCCCTGCGTCCTGTGCCTGAATGACCAGGGCGGCAGCCAGATGCACCTGACAGAAGATAAGGCAGGCACCCTCCGGGCGCAGGAGCACGGGCACCAGCCCCTGGTGTTCGACAACCACGGGCAGGACTCCAGGTTCAGGGGGCCGGTAGGGATCTCCCAGACAGTCTCGGCAGGCTTTGGGATGGGAGGCAACAACCAGCCGCTGGTGCTGGCCTCCCAGCAGGGCCATGCAGGGATCGGGGAGGGGATATGCCCGACCATCACCAGCGCGGCAGGGACCAGCGGGAACAACCAGCCGGTACTGTTTGAGAACCGTGGCATGGAGGGGAACAATTTAAGACCCGGCAGGGATATTGGGGCTGCTGCTGCCCCGGCTGTGTTTTCGTTAGACTCCAAGGAATCCAACAGCATGAAGTCGGCCAACCCGTATTCCGGGTGCAGGGAAACGGACATTGCCAGGACCATAGACACTACAGTCCCAGACCCCAGCAAGAACCAGGGAGGCATAGCCATCATGCAGGAAACATTCTGCATAGCGGGGAACATCATTGACCGGCAGCCGCAGAACGGCGGGAACGGTTTCGGGTACCAGCAGGATATTTCCTATACGCTGACGGCCATGGACCACCATGCGGTGTTCTCACCCCGGGCCGGCAGTCCGGACGGGGCAGGGGAACCGATACCGGCAGAAGAAAAGAATGGGGACAGGGAGGAAAGCTACCAGGAAACAGTAGGGTCCCTGTGCAGCGATGATAAGAAGGGAATCGGGAACCAGTACGTCAGCCAGGACAAATGCATCGTGGAGAAAAGGAACCTGATCCGGCGCCTGACGCCCCTGGAGTGTGAGCGCCTGCAGGGCTTCCCGGACGGCTGGACGGACATCCCCGGCGCATCAGACAGCGCGCGGTACAAGGCGCTTGGCAACAGCGTGGCGATCCCCTGTGTGGACTTTGTGCTGCGGGGGATCGCGTATTTCCTGCGGAAACGTGGGGAAAGGGAGCGGGACCCTGGGGATGCATGACATTGGTGGTCCTGCATCTTTTTCCGGGAAATCCTTGTTGGGTATTGGTATAGCTTTCCCCATGCATTGCCTTTATACTTGGCTTACAGAAAACGGAGAAAGGAGAAACGGGGCATGGAAAACCGTAAAAACTTATGCGCGATGATCCCGGAGGCCCTGCATGCGCAGGCCCGGACAGAGCAGGAACAGATGAACCTGACACTCAGCCAGTATGTAGAGATGGTGCTGAAGGAACACTTTGAGAATGGAGGAAAGAACATGGCAAACGGGACAACAAGGACACTGGCATTCCAGGTACCGGAGGAACTTTTTGAGAGGGTCAAGGCACACCTTAAAGCGACGGGCTTAAACCAGAAGGAATTCGTGATCGGCCTGATCGAAAAGGCCCTGCAGGAAGCGGAGGCAGGACAGGGACAGGGGACGGCAGAGGCGCCGCAGGAGAACAGCTAAAAGGAAAATAAGGATGCAGGAGATGCCGCCAGCGCCACAGGGCGCGGCGGTTTTTCCGTGGCAGGGGCGATGCACGGGACGGATGCCCGCGGGGGACAGGCGGCGGGAGGAAGCGGTGTGCAGGAGCCGGATATGATTCATGAATTTATAAAGGAGGCGGTCAGTTGTATATTTACCCTGACAATTTAAAGGCCAGGGCCACGCTGTGGCTCTGGCAGCTCAAGGACATCGGGATCATCGGCGTGTGTGCGTTATTATCCATCCTTGCGCTGACACAGGCAGGCTTTTTTGTGCCCATCGTGTTCACGGCGGTCTATGCCTTTCTGACGATCCGCTTTGAGGACACCAGCATCCTGGACTTTATCAGGTATGCCTGCGCATTTTTTTTCGTGGGCCAGCAATTCTTTGAATGGAGGTATACGGGATGAGCAGAAAGGAAAAAAGGGAGGAAAGGCAGAGGGCGTCCACACGCCAGCTGATCGGGGCGGGGGAGATCACGGATTACAGCCTTGTGACATACGGGCATGGGGAGATCGTGTACTTCATCGTGAAGCCCTCCAACATCTCCGTGCTGTCGCCGTCCAGCGTGGGGGCGAGGGTCTATGCGCTGATGACGGTGTTAAAAGGCGTGGCTGAGATCGAGATGCTGTGCTTAAACAGCAGGGAGAGCTTCGAGGACAACAAGCGGTTTCTGCGCGCCCGCATGGAGAAGGAGGAAAACCCCGTGGTGAGGAAGCTCCTGGAAAAAGACCAGGCCCACCTTGACCGGATACAGGTGCAGATGGCGACAGCCCGCGAGTTCCTGATCATGGTCCGGCTGCGGGAGGAAAAGGAGTCGGAGGTGTTCCCCTACCTGTCCCGCATCGAGAAGTCCTTAAAGGAGCAGGGCTTTTCCGTAAAGAGGGCGGACCGGGAGGACATCAAGCGCATCCTTGCGGTGTATTATGAGCAGAACGTGACCACGGAGCGGTTCGAGGACTTTGACGGGGAGCGGTGGATCATGCCGGAGGATTAAGCGTGAATAATTTCCCCTGAAAGGGGAAAATCCGGATTACTATTGGCGGGAAATGTGCTATACTGTAAGAGGAAGTTTTGAAAGAGAAGGAGGGCTTTTTGTGGACTATCAGGAGCTGTTTCGGAAAAAAGAACTGTACAGCCAGTGCCGGGGGTCCATCCCGGATTATACGCTGTTTACGTTTGAGCAGGCATTTGAAATAGAATATACCCACAATTCCACGGCCATAGAGGGGAATACCCTGTCCCTGATCGAGACCAAGGTGCTTTTAGAGGACGGGATCTCCATCGGGGGCAAGGCGCTGCGGGAGATCTATGAGGCGGTCAACCACCGCAAGGCGTTCCGCTATGTGAAGGAATGCATCGGGCAGGGGATGCCGCTGGATGAAAAGATCATCAAGGACATCCACGCCCTGCTGATGGAGAACATCCAGGTGGGCGGGGTATACCGGGATGTGCAGGTGTATATTTCGGGCGCACGGCACATGCCGCCGCCCCCGTCCCTGATGTACCGGCAGGTAAAGGACTTTTACGCGGATCTGTCTTGGAAGGGGAAGGAACTGAACCCGGTGGAGCTGGCGGCATGGACCCATGCGGAGTTTGTGAAGATACACCCGTTCACGGACGGGAACGGGAGGACGTCAAGGCTCATCATGAATTACCAGCTTATGGCGGAGGGGTTCCCGGCCATATCCATCGCCAAGGAGGACAGGCTGGAATATTTCAGGACGCTGGATGCCTATGCGGTGGAGGGGAACCTGCAGCCGTTTGCGGACCTGGTGGCAGGGCTTGTGGACAGGCAGCTGGAACGCTACATTGAACTTTCCGGCCCGCAGCAGGAAAGGGGCCAGTCCCCCGCAATGCAGTAAGGCCAGAAACAGAAAAAAGAAATTTTGAGACGGCAGGGCGCCGGATGCAGGAATGTGTCCGGTGTTTTTTTATGCCCGTAAACCGGGGCGGGGAGGATGCGGAGGCAGGCCAGCCCCGCCTTATCTGATTGGAGGTGCCTATTTGAAAAGAGCAGAAAATGTCCCTATACGGACACAGGAGGATGTGCATATCCAGGAATTCCTGGACATGATCGCACCCTCCGTCATCAGGTTTGAAACAGACCACTTTATCTGCGGGAACACATACCGCTGTGTGTGGGCGCTGCGGGAATACCCCACGTCAACCGATGAGCAGGCGATCCTCTCCCACCTTGGGGAGAAGGACGGCGTGACCCTGCGCATCTATACCCGCCATGTGACGCCGGTGGAGGAACGCAAGATCATCAGCAACGCAGCCAACAAGAACCGCATGGACCGGGGCAATACAAGCGACCTGCAGACCACCGTGCTGGCGGAGAGCAACCTGCAGGACGTGGCGGCCATCGTGGCGCAGATGCACCGCAACAGGGAGCCGCTCCTGCACACGGCGGTCTACCTGGAGCTGTGCGCCCATGACTTAGACCAGCTGAAGCTCCTGCAGACGGAGGTGCTGACGGAGCTGATCCGCTCCAAGCTGAACGTGGACCGGCTGATGCTGCGCCAGAAGCAGGGCTTCCAGTGCGTGATGCCCACAGGCTTCAACCTGTTCCGGGACCAGTTCGAGCGGGTGCTGCCCGCCAGCAGCGTGGCGAACCTTTACCCTTTCAACTATTCCGGGAAGACCGATCCCCAGGGCTTTTATATCGGGCGGGACAAATTCGGCAGCAACGTGCTGGTGGACTTTAACCGCAGGGCGGATGACAAGACCAACGCCAACATCCTGATCCTGGGCAACAGCGGCCAGGGCAAGAGCTACCTGTTAAAGCTGCTCCTCACCAACCTGCGGGAATCAGGGATGCGCGTCTGCGCCCTGGACCCGGAGATGGAGTATGAGGACCTGACGGACAACCTGGGCGGGTGCTTTATCGACCTGATGGGCGGCAGGTACATCATCAACCCCCTGGAGCCGAAAACCTGGGATGACGCCGCAGGCCCGGAGGACATGGACGCGCCCCGGACCTTCCGCATCCGCTCCCGGCTGTCCCAGCATATCAGCTTCTTAAAAGACTTTTTCCGCAGCTACAAGGACTTCACGGACCGGGAGATCGATGTCATAGAGATCATGCTCCAGAAGCTGTACGCCGGGTGGGGGATCACGGACCAGAGCGATTTTGACAGCCTGGCGCCGGAGGACTACCCCGTCCTCTCCGACCTGTATGCATTCATGGAGGCGGAGTACAAGGCGTTTGACGGGGGTAAGAGGCAACTCTATACGGCGGAGATGCTGCGGGGCATCCTGCTGGGGCTGCACTCCATGTGCGTGGGCGCGGAGAGCAAGTTCTTTAGCGGCCATACCAACATCACGGACTCCAGTTTTATCACTTTCGGGGTAAAAGGTCTGCTGCAGGCCAGCCGGAGCTTAAAGGATGCCCTGCTGTTCAACGTGCTTTCCTTTATGAGCGATGAGCTGCTGACCGTGGGCAACACGGCGGCCAGCCTGGATGAGTTCTACCTGTTTTTATCCAACCTGACCGCCGTGGAATACGTCCGCAACTTCATGAAGCGTGTGCGCAAGAAGGACTCGGCGGTGATCATCGCCAGCCAGAACCTGGAGGACTTCAACCTGGACGGCGTCAGGGAGTATACCAAGCCGCTGTTCTCCATCCCCACGCACCAGTTCCTGTTCAACGCGGGCAGCATTGACGCCAGGTTTTACACGGACACCCTCCAGCTGGAGGAAAGCGAGTACAGCCTGATCCGCTACCCCCAGAGGGGCGTGTGCCTCTACAAGTGCGGCAACGAGCGGTACAACCTGATGGTCAACGCCCCGGAGCACAAGGCGCGGCTGTTCGGCAAGGCCGGAGGCCGGTAAAAGTGTGTAAAGATTTTCTAAGCTGTCAAGAGGGTGCCTAGCACACCTCTTTAGTACGCCAGCCAAGAAAATCTAAGTTACACACGGAAGAATCGCAAGTGCGGCGATTCTTCCCATGGATTGTTTATGCTCGGAAGGAGGGGACAGGGTTGGAGCTTAAGGAACAGCGGTTCGGCATTGAGATCGAGATGACCGGGATCACGCGGCAGGAGGCCGCCGAGGTGGCTGCCGCATATTTCGGTACGGAAAGCAGATATGTGGGGATGGGGTATAAGGCATATGCGGCGCTGGACGGGCAGGGGCGGCAGTGGAAATTCATGCGCGATTCCAGCATCACCCCGGAGCGGAAGATAGGGGGACAGAGGATAAGTGCAGATGATGAATACAGGACGGAGATGGTCAGCCCCATCTGCCGTTATGAGGATATCATACCCATCCAGGAGATTATTCGGGAGCTGAAGAAACATGGGGCGATTACTAATCCAAAATGCGGCATCCATGTGCATGTGGACGCATCCCCTTTTGACGCCCGGACGCTGCGCAACATCACGAACATCATGGCATCCAAGGAGGATCTGATCTACAAGGCGTTGAAGGTGTCCGTGGCCCGCGAGCATCAATACTGCCAGAAGGTGGAGGAACGGTTCCTGGAGGAACTGAACCAGAAAAAGCCCAGGACCCTGGATGGCGTGGAGCGGATCTGGTATGGCGGCGAAAGCCGCAGGTATGAACACTATGACGACAGCCGGTACCACTGCCTGAACCTCCACTCCGTATTCCAGAAAGGGACGGTGGAATTCAGGCTGTTCAATGGGACGCTCCACGCAGGCAAGATCAAGGCGTATATCCAGTTCAGCCTTGCCATTACTGCGCAGGCGCTGAACCAGGCATGCGCCAGCAGGAGGAAGACCCAGACCACCAATGAAAAATACACGTTCCGCACCTGGCTGCTGCGGCTTGGGCTGATCGGGGATGAATTCGCCACCGCAAGGCAGCACCTGCTTGCGGAGCTTCCGGGCTGCATCGCATGGCGGGACCCGGCCCAGGCGGAGGCACAGAAGGAAAGGCTGAGACAGAAAAGGGAAAAAGAGCGGGCGGAGCAGGAGATCCCGGCAGAAGAAGCGCAGGCTTATGTGATGGGCATGTAGGGTGTTTTTGTGTGCGCCTGCGGATAAATGCGCAGGCAGTGAGAAAGGAGCAAAGCAGGAGATGGGAAGGAAAAAGGAAACGCTGTACCTGGCATACGGCAGCAACATGAACCAGGCACAGATGGCATACCGGTGCCCCACAGCCGAGGTGGTGGGGACCAGCGAACTGAAGGGATACGAGCTGCTGTTCAGGGGAGCGAACAGGGGGGCGGTCGCCACCGTGGAGCCGAAAGAGGGCGGTACGGTGCCTGTGCTTCTGTGGAAGATCCGCAAGTCCGATGAGGAAGCGCTGGACCGCTACGAAGGATATCCCAATTTTTACGGGAAACAGATGCTGCAGGTGGAGCTGGATGGGAAAGAAGTATCCGCCATGGGGTATATCATGACGCCCGGCCATGAATTCGGCATCCCCTCTGACAGATATGCGGATGTCATATGGGAGGGATACGAGCAGTGCGGGCTGGATACAAAGCCACTGGAGGATGCCATTAATAAAGCCTATGCCATGGCATTCCAGCAGGAACAGGGAATGGCTGAACCGGGATATCAGGGATTATATGGAACCGGCGGCATGAAACCGATGGAGTAGAAAGGAGGGAAGCCTATGGCGGCAACGGCAGCTGTGCTGGCGGCCAAGGCCGTTCTGGCTGCGGCAACAGACAAGAGGGGAAGGACGGCGATAGCCACCGTGGTGGCGGCAGTCCTGACACCCTTTATCCTGATCGTTGTGATGATCCTGTGCGCGCTGTCCGGCACGGCAGGGCATAACAACGCCGCCGTGAACCTGGCGTGGGGCGGCGGCTACCTGTCGGCGGGACTCCCGGCAGATTACCGGATGTACATCGAGAAGATGCAGGAGAGCTTCCAGAAACTGGACGCGGTCCTGGCCGAGATCAATGGAATGGCGGAGGACGGCGCGGTGGACGGATACCGGGTCAAGGCAGTTTTTTATTCTCTGTTTTTCGGCGCGGAGCAGCCCAGGATGAACGATGACGACTACAGGGGCTTTGCGGACTGCTTCGTGGCATACGAGGAACGGGAGGATGAGGAAGGGGAAACCTACACGGCGGCAGTCCCCATCACGGATATGGGGACCGTGTACGGGAACCTGTCCTCCCTGCTTGGGAGGGGGATCACGGACGAGGACAGGGCCAACGCCCAGCGCATCTATGTGCTTGCAAAATACGGGCAGGCAGGGCCGGGAAGCGGGCTGCCTCCCGGCGAGGCCATGGGGGACGGCAGCTTTGCGGCCCTGATCGCGGAAGGGGAAAAATACCTGGGCTGCCCCTATGTGTGGGGAGGGTCGACGCCTGAGACGTCCTTTGACTGTTCCGGGTTTGTCTGCTGGGTCTACACCCATTCCGGGGCTTACCCCCTGGCCCGCACCACGGCCACGGGGATCTATAACCAGTGCGCCATCGTGCCGAGGGAGGAAGCGCAGCCAGGCGACCTGGTGTTCTTCAGCGGGACCTATGCCTGCAGCGGCCCGGTGAGCCATGTGGGGATCTATGTGGGCGGGGGAAGGATGCTGCACTGCGGCTCGCCCATCGGCTATACAAGCATTGAAACGGCGTACTGGAGGGAGCATTTTTTTGCTTTCGGGCGCCTGCTGGATTAGGAGGGATGCCATGAATCCGATAAATGTAATCATGGAACACAAGCCATACTTTAAACTCTGTCAGGCAAAGGCGGAAAAGATAATCCGTCTTCCGGAAAGGGAATTTGAACAATTCCTGAAAAGCCCGATGGAATACCAGGACTTTATAAAAGAGGATGTGGATCTGATGCGCCAGGATGAAAGCGGCGTGTACCACTGCCTGCTGGTCACTGGCGATAACCACAGGGATGGTGTCCTGGTGGAGGCGGATGGGTATGATTATGCCCGGTATGCCTCCTATGTTCCGGATGCGGCGGCTCTTGCATATGACTCCTTGTCGGAGATGGGGTACAGGCTGGCGTTTTTGGTGGATCTGTTCGTTACGGAAGGAACGGCAGCCGCATCAGGGGGATATTGGGAGGTCAGTTTTGAAAAAATCAGGGAGCAGTCCGGCCTGGAGCTTGGAGCAAACCCGTTCCTGCAGGAGCTTATGGCGGACATGATCACAGAAAGGCCGGAAGTGGCGGAGGTGTGCATCTGGAGGGATTGTTTCAGTGTGAACTACCGTCCGGAATTCTGCCATGACCATCAGGAGGAAGAAATACCGGAAAGCCGGGAAATGGGATATGAGGCGTTTGCGGAGGCGCTTTCTGCCATCCGCCCGGACAGCAGGGAGGCGGCTGCGGTCTGGTATGAGTGGGCGAAGGAGCTGGAGGAATTCGATAAGGCCGGGGAGCCTGAGAGGACCGGCAAGAAGGCTGAGGCATTCCTAAATGAGTTTGCAGGCCGCTTCCGTGCCATCCAGGAGAGGCATGGGGATGAGGTTGCCGGACAGATGATCTCCCTGGCAGAGATCCCTTTCTGCCTCTTTCCCTGGGAGATGAAGCTGGCGGCGGAACACCTGGCGGCCGGAGGGGGCGTCCATGATATCCCCCAAATGTCCAAGGAGGGCGTACTGGAAGATTTTTCGGATGCAGGACAGGGGAAAGCGCCCGTCCAATCCATGTGAAAGAGTGGGGCTGTTTTTCTCTGATGCCTAGCGGCCCCCGGATCAGGAGGGAACAGGATATGAAAACAGTGTTTGAACACAAGCCGGATTTTACTTTCCGGGAATTTGCCGTGGAGAAAACCGTCACGATCCCGGCAAGGAAGCTGGAGGAAATGCTGCGCCACCCAATGTGTAACCATGAGGCCATTGTGGAAAATGCGGGAGTGATGGGAGTGGACGGGGACGGCGTGTACCACTGCCTGTTGGTCACCGGGGAAGGCAGGGCAGACGGGCTGCTGGTGGAGAGCGAAGGCAGCGGCAGCGCCCGGTACGCCTCTTATGTGCCGGAGGCCACGGCCCTGCGGTACCCCACGCTCTCCAGGCTGAACCGGGAGCTGGCGGAGGTTGTGGACGCCATCATTGCCGAGGGCACCAGCCGGACCACCGAGGGGAACTGGACGGTTACTTTTTCGGAACTGGAGGACATGACGGGGCTGTGCGTGGAGGGGAAACCGTTCCTGCAGGAGACCCTGGGGGATATGCTCTGCAGCCGCCCGGAGGTGGCTGACCTGGCCATTGAGGACGGGCAGTTTGACGTGGCATATTACCTTGATTTCTGCCCGAACTGCCAGAGGGAGACAGCCCAGGAGGGACTGCCGGATGAGATCAGCATGGAGGAAATGCAGCACTATGGGTATGGCTGGGAGGGGATGCTCCCGCTGGGCAGGGAGAGGGCGCTTGCGCTGGCTGATGCGGGGCTGGAGGTCTTCCTCCTGATGCCGGACGGCACGGAACGCACAGCGGAAGGCAGGGATGAGATCGCAGCCCATGACGGCCTGTTCGGTGTGGAGCGGCAGGCATGGCAGGGCTATCAGGAGGAAATGGAAAGCGGCAGCCAGGCAAATGTCCCTGCGGGGACACAGGGGATGCTCCCGTCCATGTGAGGGGGCGGAACCGGGAACCAGAAAGGAGAAGCGCATGAAACAGACAACATTCACGGTGAAGTATGACGAGGAAAAATTAAACGCCATCAGGCAGTACATGGGGAAAAAGAACGTGGACTTCGAGGGGGAGCTGACGGAGGCGATGGGGAAGATGTATGAAAAATATGTCCCCCAGGCTGTCCGGGAGTACATCGAGAGCAGGGAGGATGCGCCGCTCGCTGCCCGCAGGCCGGCCAGACCGCAGGCAGGCGGCGGGGGCGTCTGACCTCCTGTAATCCGGAACAGACGGCACTCAAAATGCGGGCAGGGTGACAGAAAAGCCCCTGTCACCCCCTGTGGCCGTCCGTGTGGCGATTTGTGCCCTTGTTTGGGAAAAGTGGATAAACAGACCGCCCGGCGTCCTTTCTGCCCTGTTTGGGGCGATTTGGCGGAAACAGCCCCCAAACCCTGCTGACAAGGGGTGCAGGGCAGCCAAAATGGGAGAAAAACCGGGGCTGGATGGCAGGGTTGAAATGTGTGCAGGTTAAAGGGCGGGTGGCTTTTGCAAGCCCCCTCGCCCGGTTCACACCGCCCGGCAAAGCCGTGCGGGAAAGGAGGATGCCACCCACAGGTGCAGGTTTTCCGGAAATCAGGTGGCTGGACAGGAAAATCAGCAGGAAAAGGGGAAAATTCCGGGGTGGCTTGGGGAAAGCAGGCGGGAAAAAGGAGGGTGCTATGGGCGCAAATGAGGATAAGACCAAATTTTCCATACGGGTGGATACCAGGCTTCTGGAACTGGCCGACTCCTGCATCAGGGACGGCACAGCCAGGAACCGCACGGAACTGATCGGGGATGCGCTGCGGTTCTACCTGGGCTACCTCATGGCGGGGAAGGCGGAGGATTACCTGCTCCAGTCCTTATCCTCCGCCGTGGCCGGAACGGTGCAGGACAGCGAGAACCGCCTGGCCCGTATGGACTTTAAGATCGCGGTGGAGCTTTCCAAGCTGTCCCAGGTCATCGCATACACCCATGACGTGGATGAGGAATCACTGAATCGCCTCCATGCAAAGTGTGTGGAGGAAGTGAAGCGCATCAACGGCGCAGTAGAGTTCGAGGATGCGTACAGGTACCAGAGGCGGGAAAACTGACGGCGGAAAAATAACAGCCGGATCTGAATGCAAAGGAGTGGTGGCATCATGCCAAAAATAATTTTTACCTCCCGCTACCTGCGGGATGCGCCTCCGGCACAGCTGGAGAATTATGTCCGTTACGTCAGCACCCGCGAGGGCGTGGAGAAAGTGGAGGGGAGCAGGCAAAACCTCCCCTCCACGGCACAGCAGAAAGACCTGATCCGCCAGATCGTCCGTGACTTCCCGTCCGCAAAAGGGATGCTGGAGTACGCGGACTTTTTGCTGCACCCAACCATGGGGAACGCATCGGAATTCATCTCCTGCGCCATGGAGCAGAACCTGGATCTCATTGGCAAGCGGGAGAACTATGTGGACTACATCGCAAACCGTCCCAGGGTGGAACGTCTGGGGGACCACGGCCTGTTTACGGACGCAGGAAAAGCGGTGGTGTTGAAACAGGTGCAGGAGGAAGTGACGGGGCATAAGGGTCCGGTCTGGACCCACGTCATCTCCCTGCGGCGGGAGGATGCCGCAAGGCTCGGCTATGACAGCGCCGCACAGTGGATGGCGCTACTGCGCTCCAAGCGGGCAATGCTCTGCAGATATATGAAGATCGACAGCGCCAGCCTGCGCTGGTATGCCGCATTCCACAACGAGGGGCACCATCCCCATGTCCACCTGATGGTCTATTCCGCAAAGGACAATGACGGATACCTGACGGAAAAATCCATTGAGACCATGCGCTCGGAACTGGCGCACGATATCTTCCGGCAGGACTTCGCGCACATCTATGAAAAGCAGAACCAGGCCCGCGCGGATCTGAAAAAAGGCGCCGCGGATGTGGTGCAGGGGATGATGGATGCGCTGCGCCAAAGCACGGTGGCGAGTGCGGAGATTGAAAAAATGATGGTGCAACTGGCAGGGCGCCTGCGGAACACGGGCGGGAAAAAAGTGTACGGCTACCTGAAACGGGATGTGAAGAACCTGGTAGACCGGATCGTGGACGAGCTGGCAAAAGATGAAAGGATAGATGCGCTGTACCGGGCGTGGGGGAAATGGCAGGATGAGATCCTGTCCACTTACCAGAACAACCTGCCGCCCCTGCCGCCGCTGTCCGGCCAGCCCCAATTCAAGAGCCTGAAAAACATGGTGATCGCAGAGGCGCTGAAGCTGGGCAGTGGAAATTTTATTTTTGAGGATGAGGCAGCACCTGATCAGGAGGAACCGGAGGACGGGGAAAGGCTGTTCCTGGACGGGGCGGAGCTGCCGGATGGGGAAGGCGTCACTGATCAGTTCCCGGAGGATGCTCCTGACTGGTTTCCGGGGAACGTCCCTGACTGGCTCATGGAGGATGTGGACGGAGCCAGGACACCTGAAGATGGGGCTGCGGAAAGGGGATCACCGAAGGGTGACAGGGGCATCCCGGCCTTTTATGCGGAATGGAACAAAGACTATAAGCTGGCCCGCCGGTACCTCTATGGGGAAAAAGATACGGGGCAGGATTTCACAAAAGCACTTTCCCTGTTCCGGCAGGAAGCGGAGAACGGGAACGCCCTGGCGATGCACGACCTGGGCAGGATGTGTGCGGACGGCCTTGGGCAGGATGCCGACCAGGATGCGGCGCAGGAATGGTATGCCAAAGCGCTGGAGGCTTTCCATGGGGCAGAAAAGAAAGCAAAGGAACGGAAACGTCCCTACCTGCAGTACCGCATCGGGAAAATGTATGCCGCCGGCCTTGGCACCGGGCAGGACTATGGGGCAGCGGCCCGGTGGCTGGCACAGGCGGCGGGGGCAGGGTATAAGTATGCGCAGTATTCCCTTGCGGGGCTTTACCGCCGTGGGCAGGGTGTGGCGCAGGATAACGTGCAGGCGTTCCTCCTGTATGGACGCTCCGCAGGAAAAGGCAACCCCTATGCGGATTACGAACTGGCAAAAATGTACCGGGACGGCATAGGAACGCAGAAAGACGGCACACAGGCGGGGGCGCATTTCCAGAATGCGTTTGGCGGCTTCCTGAAGCTGGAGGCGAAAGGCGGCGATGATAAGCTGCAGTACCGCCTGGGGCAGATGCTGCACACCGGTACGGGAACCGAAAGGGATGACGGGGCGGCTGCAGCCTATTGGGAGCGTGCGGCGAAGCTGGGTAACGTCCATGCGCAGTATGCCCTTGGAAAGCTGTGGCTGGAAACCGGGGGCGGCAATCCTGCGCAGGCTGTCAGATGGATCACAAAGGCGGCGGAGGCGGGAAATGCCGCCGCCCAATATACCCTGGGGAAACTCTTCCTGTCCGGGGAGATTGTGGAGAAGGACGCTGCAAGGGCGGTGGAGCTGTTCACCTTATCGGCGGGACAGGGAAATGATCATGCGGCGTACTGTCTGGGGCGGCTTTACCTTTCCGGGGAAGAAATCCCAGGGGATACGGCGGAGGCCGTCTGCTGGCTGACGCTTTCCGCAGAAAAGGGAAACCAATATGCGCAGTACGCATTGGGAAAACTGTACCTTTCTGGGGAGGACATCCCCAGGGATGTGGAAAAGGGCATTTACTGGCTGGAGCGGTCCGCAAATCAGGGAAACCAATATGCGCAGTACGCATTGGGAAAGCTGTACCTTTCCGGGGAGGATATTTCCAGGGACGTGGAAAAAGCCATTTACTGGCTGGAGCAGTCGGCAGGGCAGGGGAACCAATACGCACAGTATGCCTTGGGGAAACTGTACCTCTGCGGAAAAGACGTTCCCTGCGACAGGGACAAAGCCACAGCCTACCTGCAGGCAGCTGCGGAACAGGGAAACATCTATGCGGCGTTCCTGCTGGAGCACATGGACTCATTCCGGGACCCCGACCTGTTCCTTGCGACAACCCGCCTGATGCACCGTCTGGAAAAGCTGTTCCGTGAGGATGTACACAGAGCCGCAGGGGGCAGCCCGTTCCACATCGACCGAAAACGCCGCCGCAGACTCTCGGAGAAGAAGCAGGCCCAGGGTCACAAGAGGGACGACAGGGAGCCTGTGCAGCAACAGATCTGATCCGGCCCAGGGAGATTATTTACTCAAACTTCCCACATCCCAAACCAGATAAAATCCTTTGATTTTCCGGCT